>ERZ772897.32-NODE-32-length-138285-cov-137.936888_pt1 | contig 138285 bp, 112 predicted proteins | sample MGYA00512125_ERZ772897 | MGnify/ENA primary metagenome ERZ772897 (study PRJEB29015, sample SAMEA2737660) | human gut metagenome | biome: human gut; feature: human-associated habitat; material: faeces | place: China | collected 2012 ... | reverse complement strand
ATCAGCCCTGCGCACTGGCTGTTATTTCTGTTCTCGAACGATGCAAAATTAGGTAGGGTTATGAGTGGTAAGGATGGGGACGGTACAAACTGAATATCATTGTATCTTATTGAATATCAGAAAATAAAAATACCACTCAAAAATTATTTTGAGTGGTAAAAGTGGAACTTTCGTAAAGTATCAGGATATATTACGGATTATCTGAATATATGTTCCATTTCCTTGGCGAAATTTTGGTTGCTGTCACTGGGGAAATCTGAAACAGGCTCCTTGTACTTGGATTTGTAGTAGCTGTCGTCAATATCCAGCAGTTTCAGTATTCTGTCTTTCCATTTGTCCCTGTCCTGTTTGGAGAGTTTCTCGCTCATCAGGAATATCAGATAGCATACACGTATTTTCTCTCTCGGTTTTATTTTCAGCTTACAGTTGCAGGGGTGAAGATTCATATTGGCATAGAAATCCAGTGCGGAAATTTCTTCGAACTGTTCTCCTATGCACACCTCATGAATGAGCGAAAGTAATTTCATGCTGAAATATTCCTGTTGTTCTTCTGTCGTTTCCTGCTGACTGATTGGCTCGCTTGATTTATTCTCTTGCTTTCCGTCAGGAATGTATTTCTTCAATATATCCAGAAAAAGGCAGCTTTGACGGTATATGTCCGCACAACAGTTCTTCATGTATTGGAATGCCTCTGTTCTTGCAGCCTTTTGCTGATCATAGAGTTTGTTCAGTTTGGCTTTTTCCCTGTCATATTCAGCCTTGCAGCGTTCATATTCTTTCTCTGCCTGTTTTTCCTCTTCGGCTGTATGCTCCCTGTAACCAATGGAATCATACCTGTTGTTGGCTTCATTCAGCGGCTTGCTCAGACTTCTTGTAACATCCAGCTGGGCTTCAATTTCCTGAGAATACCTTTCCATGTGCTGATAGCAAGCACGTTCTATGGCTCTGTCACTTAACGGGCGTATCTCATAAGCCTGTATGCTCTTTTCTATTTCAGTTTTCAGGCTGTTGAGTATCAAGGTGTATTGCTCTTTTTGCTTGTCAAGCACCAGTTCAAGGATAGCGGCTTCAAAGGATTTCATGTCATTATACTCCTGATAGAAATCCGATATGAATTTCTGCCTGTCAAAAGAAAAAGCGTAATTATCTATATAGTCTCTGTATATTCTGTTGAGTTCTCCATATTGGGGAATCATCGTCTGTATCTTTCCTGCCATATACTTTATATTATGGGTTCTTGTCCTTGTCAAGGAATAAGGTCAGTTCTTCTTCCACTTCTTCTATACTCGGTAGGGCAGATTTCAGATTTTCGGGTACTGCCTTGCTCAATTGATAGTCGCTGATACCTATCGGCTGGTCATATCCAGCCAAGGCATATTGTGCCACGACCTCATCCTTACCCCTGCACAGCAAAAGACCGATGGTCTTGTTATCATTTTCTCCCCTCAGTTTATCATCTACAACATTGATATAGAAATTTAACTGCCCTGCATATTCCGGTTTGAATGGCGTTGCTTTCAATTCCACGACAACATAGGCATGGAGCTTGATATTATATAGGATCAGGTCGGCGAAAAAGTCACTGTCCCCAATCTGGAAATGTTTTTGTCTGGCAACAAAAGCAAAGCCGTTACCCATTTCCAGCAAGTAACGGGTTACATGCTTTACCAACTGTTCTTCTATATCCCTTTCGTCAGCCTTTTCCTTTGCTCCTGCCAAGTCAAAGATATACGGGTCTTTTAACAGATAATTGGCAAGATCGCTTTGAGGTGCCGGAAGTGTGGCAGTGAAGTTGTTTACCTTGTTACTCTTGATTTGTCTGTCATACAGATTACTTTCAATCTGCATTTTCAGCACATTACTGCTCCAACCCATTTCTACAGATTGTTTCATATACCAATACCTTACGCCCAATGGTAGCGGATTATTGAGTATGACCATATGGCTTGCCCAATTTATTCTTGCAATCGGTGACGCCAAGAATAAATCTTCTATATCCTCTATTTTTATTTTATAGATGGTTGCTACTGTTTTTGCTACATTCTGAAATTGCGCAGGAACCTCCTGCGTAATTTCTAAAGATTGATTATCAGCTGATTGTATTTGCGCAGTAAGCTCCTGCGTAAATTGTCCGCTATTGAGCTTAAGGACTTCATTAGTAATGTTTTGAATATTTGGGACCGACAGTATTGAATCTGCTTCAATAAAACTACGAAGTACATTTAACGGATATAAACGGGCAAACTGGCACATATAAGTAAGATTACGTTCCGAATATCCCTTCTTTTCAGGATAATTGAATCTGATTGCCTGTGCCAATTTTTTGATAATTTTACCACCCCACCCATGTAGGTGTTGGTGGTACAGTATATAATTCCCCATTTTCCAGTAATGGAACAACATCTGGGCATTGGCTGCGGTAATGAGTCGGACTTGTGCCTGTTCTATTTCCGAACCGACAGCATGGACAAAGGCATCAAAATGACCTTTCTTTATATTATGTTCGTTGTTATTTTCCATATCACTAACTATTACTTAACAAAGATAACTCTAATAATGGATAATCTGTGAAACTGACTGATACTTTTAGAGTTGGTTAAACTTGTTCATTGCATTGGCCTTAATATCGTCTGCTATGTCAATGTAAGGCTTCATGGCTTTATAATCACTGTGCCCTGTCCATTTCATTACAACCTGTGCAGGAATACCGAGAGCCAGTGCATTACAGATGAATGTCCTTCTTCCTGCATGTGTGCTGAGTAATGCGTATTTCGGTGTAACTTCATCTATACGTTCATTTCCTTTGTAGTAGGTTTCACGTATAGGTTCGTTAATTTCTGCCAGTTCTCCCAGTTCTTTCAGATAATCATTCATTTTCTGATTGCTGATAACAGGCAATGCCATGTGGTTTTCAAAATGGATGTCCTTGTATTTTTCAAGTATGGCTTTACTGTACTTGTTCAGTTCAATACTCAGACTATCTGCCGTTTTAACGGTGGTGACTTCTATATGGTCGGACTTGACATCACTTCTCTTTAGGTTACGAACATCTGAATAACGCAGACTGGTAAAGCAACAGAACAGGAAAACATCCCGGACACGTTCCAGATACTGTTTGTCTTTGGGTATCTGATAGTCTTTTAGTCTGTTCAACTCTTCCCATGTCAGGAAGATTACCTTCTTGGGGGTGGTTTTCAATTTCGGTTTGAACGTATCGTATGCTATATTCTGGTGATAGTCTTTCTTGAAGCTCCATCGCAGGAACCATTTGAGGAATCCCATTTGTTTACCGATGGTACTGTTTCTCATGTCTTTTTTGTCACGCAGGAAATTGATATACTCGTTCAATCCGAACTCATCGAAATATTCAAAGGTCACATCTTCCTTGAACTCCTTGAGGTGATTTTTAACGGCTGCAAACTTTTCGTATGTGGATTCAGTCCAGTTATTCTGATTGCCGCATTCTTTTACAAATTCATCGAACACCTCCCAAAAACTTATCTGTGCTTCTTCCTGCTGTTCTTCGTTGGCATTCTTCATCCGCAGGTTGAATGCATCCTTTAGTTGTTGGGTAGTTGGCATGGTTTCCTGTACCTCAAACTCCTTGAACACATTTTGAATTTCGGCATAGTATTTCAGCAGATCGGCATTGATTTCAGATGCACTTTGCTTTAATTTGTTGGTACACCCGTTCTTTACTCGCTGCTTGTCGGAATCCCATTTGGCTACATCGATGCGGTAACCCGTTGTAAACTCAATGCGCTGGCTTGCGTATATGACGCGCATACGGATGGGGACATTCTCCACAATTGGCACACCGTTCTTTTTCCGGCTTTCCAATGCAAAAATGATGTTTCGTTTGATATTCATAATTGGGTGCGTTTGAAATTCTACACCCAAATATACACCCAATATTTGGAATAGCAAAAGATATTCAGAAAGATTTAGATTTACTATGTATTCCAAATTGTGTGTGATTATCAGTAATTTGCAATTTTATGATATTTCTTGAATGTATAGGTTCGAGAGCCTGTCTCTCCGCTGGAAAGAATTGCAAAACAAAGAAAATCCCTGTAAATTAATACTTTACGGGGATTTTTTTGTTTTTGGTGCATGGCAAAAATAAGCATATCAAAGCATTCTTTCGGTGTACTATTCGGTGTACCTGGTCTTATGCTTACATATGTGATATCCTCATGCTCTCAAAAAAGATCAAGAACTTTTCAAAAAAGACGACGACGTTTTTAAAAAAGAACAGGAACTTTTTTAAAAACGTCTTGGTCTTTTTTATTGTTACCAATGCATCGTAAACCGTCATTCTGTGGAGGTACAGACCTTTCATGCGTACTTTTTGCGGGGAAAAAGCCTAAAACACCCTACTTTATATCAAGTCGAAACGATCTATAAGAAAATGGTATGTGGCTGAAAACAAGTAATTTATGTGGAAATATACTTCAAAACATTGTGAGAGTATGAGAGCATGAATGAGAGCAATTTTTTTTATCCTTACTACATAAACCGTTAATAATAAACCTGTTATATATGCAGTGAGGGCATGAGGGTATACATGGCTCGAACTTTTCTTTGGAATATGCAAAACGGCTATATTCCACGATATAGGAATATATGCCGTTTTGATAGAGGGGAAATTTTTTATGGTATATAATTCCAATAATCCATATTTGTAATGATTTGAACTATAATTTTACGATCTCCTTCTCGTATTTCGTTGGGAGCATTCTGAGATGCATACGATATTTTTGCGCCCACTCCTTTTGCTTTTAACATTTTATTGGGAACTCCTTTCTTTATAAGTGCATTGACTACAGCGTCTGCACGTTTTTGGGATAGATCCATATTGTATTGTGATGATCCTTTTGCATCAGTACATCCTGTGATGAGATATTTTTTGCTTGTGTCTGTCAGCATAATTTGAGCTATTTCATCAATGATAGTAGCTGCTTTAGGAGTTATTTCTGTTTTATCAAACTCAAAATAGATATTGTTGAATAAATCACATAAAACATTGGTCTGGCTTGGAGTTTCTACAATTTGTTTCATGATTATAGGTTTTTCTATAACTTTTTCTATGATTTTTTCCACATATTGAATTTCCGGTTTGACTTTTAGGGATTTACCACCAATGCGCCACATCAATCGAATGCTTCCTTGCCATGAATTGGCTATATGTTTGTATGGCATGATGAGGTAGTCTCCTTGGAGTCCTATGCCAATGTTGTCATTAAGCCACATATTCACGCCTATTCCCAATGAAATAGGGATAAGATTTTGTTTATCTTTCCCTTCTTTAGTATAATCATTTGATAGATTCCATCCCATCTCCTCACTGTTGAATTCTTCCATCCCCTTATAGTTGATCTTAAAATTCTTGTACATATAGTTGGCTCCCATCCGTAGGAAAGGATCAATATAATTTGAATGGAGATATTCACCTAGACGCCACTGTAAACCGATTCCTGCCATACCTAGCCATCTTGATTCTTTACCGTTACGGACAGGATCGGAACTGTAGTCTAATGTTCCTTGTAAATCTAGATAAAAATGAGAGTTAAGTTCACGAGCAAAATATAGATTTCCTCCAAAAATAAAATCTTTTTTATTAGTACCTACAGTGTAACCGCCTTTATTATTAGTATGGAAATTAATGACATTAAAACGTGTCATTTGAAGTCCGGTTGCGCCTATACCTATTTCCCATGCTTTTTTATTATTATCGGCTGCTCCATTCTTTGCATTTTGTTGTGCATTTATAGGTAAACCGAAACATAATACTGAGGTAAAGCATAGTATGAGATGGATTTTATGTATATATATTTTCTTCATATTTTTATTCTTCATAGATAACTTGTACTTCGGGCAACTCATAAGAGCTGCTATAGTTTTCAATAATAAATGTTTTTTCATCCTTTCCTTTTCGGAGATAACCTTGATAATATCTATAGAAATATGAACTGTTGCCACTGTCAATGTATATGGATGAATTTAAAAATGGTGCGAATACTTTGAACGTTGGAACTTCTGCAGAAGATCTGTTATTAGAACTTGATGCTTCTTGTGAGCCGGCTGTTGAGGTATATCTGAATGTGATATATGCCATTTTAAGTTTGCTGGCTTCTTCTTCAGTATATGCTATCGGTTCTACATAGTCCATTCCATTTTCTTTAACAACACGTGTGGTCGATGATTTGTAAATTCTTGTAAAGTCTATTTTTGAAAAATCCAATTCACCTTCAGCAGATGAGAAACTGGGTGCTTCTCCATTGGATATTATTTTTAATTTTAATGTTTTTAGCGTAGGTCCCATTTGATAAGGAGCTAATAAACAAACACCATTCCATTGGAAAGTTTCTCCATAATAAGGTTCTCTAGCTTTTACAGTGTAATAAACGTCACTTCCATCCCAATATTCAGATTGATTGTTTTTGAATTTTCCGGGATTTTCTTGAATGAACCGATAGGTATAAATATAGTAATAATATCCTCCATTATTTGAACTAGAGCCTTGGCTTGAATATAGTTTTTTATCTGACAAAATACTGTTGGGATTATTTTTGTCAGAGACTCTATATGCGTCTAAATTCCTTGAACCACTATTAGGTAAATAAGAAGGGATATTTTGCCATTGGTCTTCCGGATTAACTTTTCGTTGTATATAGAAATATAGATACTGATAATCGTATAATGAATTTGAATTATCGCGGAGGATCATTCTCATGCGTACTCTATTAGGAACATATGTGTTTTTAGCGGATTCTTGCGGCAACTTTCCGGCTAGGGTTACTTCTTTTACCGTTCCCCAGCGTAAGTTTATGTCTTGTATTTCGGGTAAATCTTCTTTAGGTACAATAAACTCTCCGTTTTCATTGGTAATGTAAGTTTTTTCCGCATTGATACCCGGCATGCCTTTTACTTGAGCTTTTGGTGCGATTTGTCCAGTTTCATCATATACTTTATAGAGTACACCTCCATCAGTTGTGCGTACATATTCACCATATTCTGATTGAGAATATTGTGCAATAACATTAGGTATACCCTTAATGATGGTAACTTCTGTTCCCGGTTTTCCTGGTTCTCCGGGTTTGCCGTCTTTGCCATCTTCTCCGTCTTTGCCATCTTTCCCGTGTAGATAGTCATAAAAATCCTTTAACGTATTTTTTTCACAGTCCCATACTCCACCATTTTTGTGGTCAATAAGTGCATCTGTTGTACCGCAAAATTTAGCTAAGTCATTTTTCCACAGTTCATGTGCTGATAAACCATTGCTTCCGTTTATTCCGTCTTTACCAGCTAAATAATTGAAAAAATCATATTCTGAAACTTTGTCAGAAGGCCATTTTTGTCCTGGATTTTTAGGATCATTCATATTGCCTGTTCCTACAGTTTCTTTCCATAGTTCATAAGCGGATTTTCCATTGTTACCATTTGTTCCACTGAGGTAAGTGTAAAAATCTGCCATTGTAATTTTATCTTTGGACCATGCTGAATTATTTTTGTCTTTGATTTTATCATTTTTGACGTCATTTACCCATAATTCGTATGCAGATGCTCCGTTAACTCCTTTTTCTCCTTGAGCTTTTATTCTTGTATCAGTAGTACCTATCCACCAATTTCCGTTATTACCTATATGGGGAGATACGCCATCATCTCCTTTCTCTCCTTGAGCTTTTATTCCTGTATCGGTGGTGCCTATCCACCAGTTCCCATTTTTTATCACCGGGGTAAGTCCGTCCGCTCCTTTATCACCTTGTTCTCCTTTGGGACCTTGCACTGCAATCCCTGTATTGGATGTGCCTATCCACCAGTATCCGTCTTTAATGAAAGGGGTTAATCCATCGCTTCCTTTTTCTCCTTGAGCTTTTATTTTTGTATCGGATGTATTGATCCACCAGTTTCCATTAGGACCAATATAAGGGGATGTTCCGTCTTTACCATTTTCTCCTTTTTGACCTTGAGCCGGAAAATTTGTATCACGATTGCCAATATACCAATTACCATTTTCACCAACATGTGGAGTAATACCATTTTCACCATCTTTCCCTTTTAAATATAAAAAGAAATGTTCCATTGTTGTTTGGTCTTTGGGCCAATTTATATTGCCGCCAGCAACAGATTGTTTCCATAATTCATAGGCGGAAAATCCGTCTTTGCCATTAATTCCATCCTTTCCATCTTTGCCGATAGCTTTGATTTTTGTATCTTTATTGCCGATATACCAATTCCCATTTTCGCCAATATGAGGTGATTCTCCGTCTCTTCCGCTAAGAAAATCCCAAAAATCGGCTTCTGTATTTTTTGAAGAAGGCCAAATGAGCGAAGGGTCATGAGGGTTGGTGACATTACCTTGGGTGATCAGGATTTTCCATTGATCGTATGCAGACATTCCATCTTTTCCTTTGTCTCCTTTTTCTCCTTTAATATAAACTAAAAAGTCTGCTAAATCAACTTGGGTGGAAGGCCAGTTTATATGACCGGTTTCAACTTCTTCTTTCCATATCTCATAAGCGGATTTGCCATTGGTTCCCTGAGGACCTTGGGGTAATTCAAAATCAATACTGCTGCACGAGAAAAAAAATGTGCAAAGTAGCACTGATAATACATAAATTTTGCATTTCTTCTTTGTATACATGACTGTAAATTATTAAAAATGAATTGTTCTTTGTTGTTACATATTGGATAAACTCCGTTCTGCTTTATTGAATATTGTATCGTTGGGGGGCATGCAATTTTATATTTTAGGTTATTCTGCTGTGTGCGATTTACATTATAATAATATTCACATTTTATTTGGATGCAAAGTTCTATATTTGGTACTAAAAAGAAGTTGCGTATTTAAAAGATTTGTTTGCATATAATCAGTTCTTTCTTTTATATCTGCATAAAAAGGTTTCCTATTTTTCTAAATGTTCGTTTTGGGATAGTTTTAAATGGTAGATGCTTTATATGATTTTACAGAGGGGTATATGTGATAAGTTTTCCATATATTGATGGTGGATTATGATTAGGTTTTGTGATATTTGTTATTATAGATGTATAGAAACTCTTAAAATAGATCCATATACCGAGATCAGGAAACAAACTTATTATTAGCTTTAGTGTGTATGATGGAGATAACTATATTCATAATCTTTAGGATGCGGGATGTTTGTTTAATCGTTTGCAGAAACTGAATATGTTTCAAGAGAAGGTGTATCTCTTGATTCTTCTCCTTTTTTACGTATTTCGTTAGGAGTAGCTCCGATATTTCTTTTACAGTAGGTTGTAAAATGGGAGAAAGTCTTGAAATGATAGTCCAGCATTATTTGTTTGATGGGTAAAGTACTTTTTTTTAATTTGAATTCAATTTCATAAGATGTTTGTTTTTGTAACCATTGATATGGTGTATCTCCATGGAAGTTTTTTTTGAATAACTGTGTGAAAACAGTATCATTATATCCACATAAAACAGCTAGTTCTTTGGCTGTTCTGCAAGCTTTGTAATGTGTCATGACGGATACGAAGAATTGAAGGTCGTTAGATAGCGCATCACGGAAAATGGAGGCAATTTCATTCTTCTTATAGCAAATTTTAAATAATGAGAACAATTCATATTCTTTGGCTCGATGTAAGTCGGGAATTTCTGTTCCATTTTTCATGTAATCGACCAGCAAATCTAAGTAGGAACGCATTAACGGATAAATGGGAAGGACTTCTACCGGTTTTACTTCTTCGATGGATATATCTTGCAGATACTCTATTGTTCTGCTATGTAGATAAGGAGCCACAATATTACATGCATGAATGACAAGTTGTACTTCATCCATTGCCTTGATTTTACATTGATGCAGGCTGCTGATGAAGAAAAATTCATTCTGCATTGCCATCAGAGGCATGGATTCTATATGATCTCTGAATAGGCATAATGATCCTTTTAGAACAAAACAAACTTGAAATTCATGGGTTTCGTTCAAGTTTTGGATAATCTCTCCTTTACTTATATGAAGACACCTGAATTGGCTGAATCTGGATAGCGCAAGAGGATCACGGTATAAATTCTTTAGTAAAAATAGCATTTCCATACATTATAAACATTTTAAGATAAAAAAAGTTTTGATACATCTATCCCGGACAAATATAACTTGATATTTAAAATGTTTTAAAGCTATAGGAGGAATATGCAACTAAATCATTGCTAATATGAAATTGAATCTTCTGTTTAAGAAAGAGTTTATCAACATATGAAATTATAAGGTATTTAAGGCCGGATGCTTTGGATGGTAGCTTATAAAGTGGAAGATGTTTGCTGATTTTTTTTATGAGTGAATGTAAATAAGTGATTTGGAATGGAGATAAATCTAAGGATCTTTTTCTTATTGCAATGAACAATAAGGAAATTACAAATAAAAATCCGAATATAAGGCCGCTCATGTGATACTGATTACTAAGTATCGATTATATAAGTATTCCCCATCTTCGGGAGTATGGTTCAAAGTACAAAGCAACCATTGGCATAATGGATTATTTGTGTCGTGGGAACAATAGAAGTAAATAAGGAATGACGGACTACCTATAAGTAGGGTAAGTACTGTCAGAATCTCTATTGTTCTATGATGAAGTGTCTTGTTCACAGGCATTTCATGATGTGTCAATTTAATCATGCTTGCTTTTTTTACAAAATTGGTTATAGAAATACATACTGATAATACCTATTAATGGTGATAATTTTCGGCTTTATACCTAAAAATAAGTACTCGTGTATTTTATGATGTATATGATTATCAGTAATAAAACCCCAATTTTTAGGTATTGTGTACTCTTGGTGGCAAGGGTAACTTTGCAACAAATTTGAAAACATAAAATAATAACTATTAATCAATAAAACTAAAGTATTATGAAATTGAAAAACTTTTTAGCGATGATGGCTATTGCATTGTGTGCAGTAGCATGTAGTGACAATGATGATAAAAAGGAAGATACCGTGATTCCGGCTCAGGAGGTTGCTGGTATTTACAATGGAACATTATCACTCTCAGTATCAGGAAATGATCAAGGAACGTCAGACAGTCAGGTGAAAATTACTGCGGAAGAAGGGGGAACTGTTCAAGTTCTTCTAGTTGGCGGTGCTGGTGAAGGAATGATGTCATTGCCGGATATTGCTATACCTGGAATTAAAGTGCATACCTCCGATAATGTCACTTATATTTTGCCGGAAAGTGCTGTTGATGTAACTGTTGGTTCTGTAAAATATACAGGAAGTTTACAAGGAACGATTAAGGATGAAAAGGCTGATCTGATCTTTACACTAAAGCCGGGAGCCATGCCTATGGCTATTACTGCGACTTTTGTAGGCACTAAATAGCATGAAAAGATATCTCTCTATTATAACCATACTGGGAATGATGCTTTTGCCATTCTCGGCATGTGATGGTATTTTGGAAGGAATATATGATAGTCCTGCTGCTTCGGATAGTAATGAATTGGGTTTTATAAGAACAGACCCTTCTACCCATTCGGGTACTATTTATATTGATGCTACTGATTATAGACGTTGGACTTTTATCGATTTCCATACACAAAAAGTAGATTCTGTAAATGTGACGGATTCTGAACAGAAAGAACCGGAGGAATGGGATATTGCTGTTCATCGTTATGATGTTAAAACCAATGCTGGAGCAGTATTGGAAACCGGTTTCACAGGTTTTTCTGCTTTACGGAATGCGGATGCGATGCCCGAAGGAGCCTATGTGGAGGATGTTTGGACTACCGCTAAGATAGCCATTGATATGTCAGGTATGATGGATGGTAATATTGTTTATATGGAATCCTATTATAATGAAGAACTATCCAAATGGTTGAATGTTGATAAAAGTAATATGCCACCTACCTATACTCTTTCAAACAAGGTTTATATGGTAAAGCTGAAAGATGGAACTTATGCGGCTGTTCGTCTCACAAATTATATGAATGCTAGTGGTGTAAAAGGCTTCATGACTATTGATTATATTTATCCGTTTGAATTGTAAACCGACATACGATATGCATAGACTACTCAGAAACGTGTGCTTGATACTGTGTTGGCTGATGGCGGTATCAGTATCAGCACAACGAATTATTTCGGGAACTGTATTTGATGAAAATAAAGAACCTCTGACGGGAGCAACAGTTTCCGTAAAAGAAAAAGTAACTTTGGGAACCACTACGGATACACAGGGAAAATACATGTTGAAATTACCCGATAATAGAGAATATACTCTACAGGTTTCATACATGGGGTATATCTCGCAGACTCATAAAGTGTCTGTCAGTAAAACAGGTAAAGTTGATTTTATACTGAAAGAAGATGCTGTAAATATGGAAACTGTAGTTGTAACGGGAACCCGTACTCCGAAACTCCTGAAAGATGTTCCCATTGTAACTCGTGTCATTACTGCCGATGAAATAAAAAAAGTAGATGCTACCCATATTGGAGATTTACTTCAGGCAGAACTGCCGGGAATTGAATTCTCTTATTCCATGGACCAGCAAGTTTCTCTCAATATGCAAGGATTTGGTGGAAATGCTGTACTTTTTCTGGTTGATGGTGAGCGTCTGGCAGGTGAGACTTTGGATAATATAGACTACAACCGATTGAATATGAGCAATGTGGAGCGTATTGAAATTGTAAAAGGTGCGGCTTCTTCACTCTATGGTTCGAATGCGGTAGGAGGAGTGGTAAACATCATAAGTAAAGTGCCTGCGGAGCCTTGGACTGTGAATCTCAATGGACGTTACGGGGCTTATAATGAGCAGCGTTATGGAGGAACAATAGGTTTCAATGTTGGAAAATTCAATAGTGTGACTAATGTACAGCATACCCAAGTAGATGAAAAAGATTTGGCAGATGGAAAAACAAATGAGGAAACGGAGGATTGGGCATTTAAAAAGGTGTATGGTGATAAAACTTGGAATTTCAAAGAACGTTTGGTCTATACTGCTAATGACCATCTGAAACTGACGGCACGTGCCGGATATTTTTTTCGTGAACGTGAGAAGTCACAGACTAGTAAAGACCGTTATCGAGACTTCAGTGGTGGGGTGAAAGGAAATTATGTATTGGATAAAGATAAGGATCTGGAAATAGCTTATTCTTTCGACCAGTATGATAAGAGCGACTACTTGCCGCAAGATGCTAATGATGTACGTGATTATAGTAATGTACAACATTCGGTTCATACTTTTTATAATCATACTTTTGTCGGTAAGCATATTCTCACCGTGGGTGGTGATTATATGCGTGATTATTTAATGTCCTATCAGTTTGCCAATAATGGAAGTAAACATCAGTATACAGTGGACGGCTTTGCACAGTTTGACTGGAACCCGACGAAATATTTCAATGTCATCACAGGATTACGTTTTGATTATTATTCAGATTCCGATATTAATCATTTCTCTCCCAAATTAGGACTGATGTATAAAATAGGAAACTGTTCATTGAGAGGTTCCTATGCTGGTGGTTTCCGAGCTCCTACTTTGAAAGAAATGTATATGAATTTTGATATGGCAAGTATTTTTATGATTTATGGTAATCCTGACTTGAAGCCTGAAACCAGCCATAATTTTTCTCTTTCGGCAGAATATATGAAAGGTCGTTATAATTTGACGGTGACAGGTTTCTATAATGTAGTTGATAATCGTATCACTACGGCGTGGAGTGAGGCGTTGAAAGGGCAGGTATATACCAATATATCAAATATCAGGATATCCGGTGCCGAGGCAAATGCTTCCGTCAAATATCCTTGTGGACTGTCGGCACGTTTATCTTACGCCTATACACACGAGAATATAAAGAAAGGGCAACCTGTCATTTCAAGTACTCGCCCGCATACGGCTACTGTCCGTCTTGAGTATGACAAGCATTGGAAGAACTATGCGTTTAATGTTGCTTTGAACGGACGCTTTCTGTCCAAGGTGAATACGGAGGAATATACTTCGAACACTTCTTATGAAGAAACTGAGAAGGTGACCTATCCGGCGTATACAATGTGGAAGCTTACGTTGTCTCAGAAAGTATGGAAAGGTGTTGATATGACTTTGGCGGTAGACAACCTGTTTAATTATGTCCCTTTCCGTTATTATAATAATTCGCCTGCTACTAAAGGAACAACTTTTTCAGCCGGTTTGTCATTGGATATAGAACAATTGTTCAAATGAAATTTGGCTGCTAATACTAAATAAACTATGTGATTTAAATAAAGATATGAAGAAGAAACAATTATTGATTGGCGGAGGGATAGCAGTCATCTTGCTGCTTTTGTTTGGTGTATGGAATCTTTGGTTCAGTGCAACTAAAGTGGCTTTCATCAACTATCAGGTAATCAGTTTAGGGCAGATATCTAAAGCTAATGACAACTCATTTATTAAAATCAGTGAACTGAGCACAGATGATCTGAACCGATTGGCCGGTTATGATATGGTATTTATCAATGCCATGGGATTAAGGATTACTGAAGAGCAACGTGCGCAAATACAAAAGGCAGCCGATGGTGGTCTGCCGGTATTGACTACTGCCGCTACCAATCCTGCAAACAAGATTATTTCATTGGATTCCATCCAAGCGGATATATTGAAACATTATCTGTCTAATGGAGGACGTCGTAACTATCGCAGTATGCTGAATTATGTGCGTGTGCATATTGATAAAAAACTATTCTCTGTGTCTGAACCGGAAGCCGTAATGAAACGTGCCGATGATGTGCTTTATCACATGGATCCAAAGAAACCCGAAGACGAAGAGTTGGGTTTCAATACGGTAGCCGGATACAATACTTTTCTGCAACATAACGGCTTGTGGAAAGAGAATGCTCCGCGTATTATTGTGACCGGTCCGATGGGTGAACCTTCCGGGCTTATTGCTAAATTGGAGGAAACTGGCAATATGGTTTATCCTATACGTTCCATGCGTTCTTTTATTCAGAACCATGGAATTGATTCTGTCCGTCCGTCTGCTATTATCAATATGGCGCATGGACGTATGGGTGAACCTATTGTAGATTATCTGGCGAAACAGAATATACCGCTTTTCTCTCCATTGAATGTAAATCGCTTGGTAGAGGAGTGGGAGAGGGACAAGATGGGGATGAATGGCGGCTTTATGTCACAAAGTATTGTTACTCCCGAGATAGATGGAGCTATCCGTCCGTTCGCTCTTTTTGGACATTATAAGGATGAGGAGGGTTTGCAACACGCTTATGCTATTCCAGAACGCTTGGAAACTTTTGTAGAAACAGTTAATAACTATATTGCTCTGCAGCGTAAACCCAATAGTGAGAAACGCGTTGCTATTTATTATTATAAAGGTCCTGGTCAGAATGCACTGACTGCGGGTAGTATGGAAGTGGTTCCTTCACTTTATAACTTGTTGCAGCGTATGAAACGCGAGGGCTACAAGGTGGACGGTTTGCCTACCTCTTCGAAAGAATTGGAACAGATGATACAATCTCAAGGAGCCGTATTTGGTTCGTATGCCGAAGGAGCTTTTGATCGGTTTATGGAAACCGGCAAGCCCGAACTCATAACAAAAGAACAATATGAGAGTTGGATAAAGAAATCCATTCGTCCTGAAATGTATGCCGAAGTAATAGCTGCCAATGGTGAATTTCCCGGAGCATATATGACTACTTCCGACGGCCGTTTAGGAGTAGCTCGTTTGCAATTTGGAAATGTGGTGCTCTTGCCACAGAATGCGGCCGGTAGTGGGGATAATGCATTTAAAGTAGTACATGGAACCAATGCAGCTCCTCCACATACTTATATTGCTTCTTATCTGTGGACACAATTCGGATTTAAAGCTGATGCGTTGATTCATTTCGGTACTCATGGCAGTTTAGAGTTCACTCCGCGCAAACAAGTTGCTTTGTGCAGCAATGACTGGTCCGACCGTCTGGTAGGTGCATTACCTCATTTTTATATTTATTCCATCGGCAATGTAGGTGAAGGGATGATTGCTAAGCGTCGTTCGTATGCGGGATTGCAATCTTATCTTACTCCACCTTTTATGGAAAGTAGTGTCCGCACCATTTATCGTGAACTGACTGAGGCTGTCAAAACATACAATAATTTACTTCCGGCCGATGGGCAGGCTGTACTGTCTACCGGAAATAAAGACGCTTTGAACCGTGCTTCATTGGCGGTAAAGAAACTCACGGTGAAACTGGGCATCCATCGTGAATTGGAATTGGATAGTCTTCTTACTGTTCCTTATGCCGAGGAAGATATTCAGCGTATAGAAAATTTTGCAGAGGAACTGGCAAATGAGAAGATTACAGGTCAGTTGTATACAATGGGGATTCCTTATGAACCCATTCGTATTACTTCCAGTGTGTATGCTATGGCTACCGAGCCGATAGCCTATAGTCTGTTGGCATTAGATAAACTACGTAATCGTGCGGACGGACAGGTAGAGAAACATCGCACTCTTTTTACTCAGCGTTATTTAGAACCTGCACGTGATTTGGTCACTCGTCTGTTGGCTGATCCATCGTTGGCTTCTGATGAATTGATTTGCCGTATTACTGGCATTACTTCCGATGAACTTGCTAAAGCACATGAAATCAATAAATCCCGTAATACTCCTCAAGGCATGATGACCATGATGATGGCATTAGCTGAAGAGGCTCCGGCTGAGGCTAAAACACATGCTGATATGAGCAGTGGAATAATGCAGGCTGACCAAAGCGGATGTTCGAAAAGGAATAGCATATCCGGGTCTATGAAAGAGAAAATGAAGGAAATAGCGAAAGGTATGAATCCTGAGAAAGCTATGGAACTTGCAAAAAAAATGGGTGCAAGCCCTGAAGCTTTAAAGAAAATGGAAACAGGAATGTACAAGAGTCGTGCTGTAGGTATGAATACACTGGCCAAAGATACGGTTACAATGAAAACAACTTCTCGAGGAAAACGTGAAAAAGCGGATAGTGATAAATTCGGAGGCATGGAAGCGATGATGAAAGCTATGATGTCCAAGAAAAAAGAATATTCTAAAGAGGAGATGAATTTTGCTTTGGCTGTCGTGGAAGTAGAACGTACCTTGAAGAATGTGGGCAATTATAAGAGTGCTCTTTTGGAAAGTCCGGAAAGAGAATTGACCTCTATGGTGAATGCGTTGAACGGAGGATATACGCAGCCTTCACCGGGTGGTGATCCCATCGCCAATCCTAATACATTACCTACAGGACGAAATCTTTTCGCTATCAATGCTGAAGAAACTCCGTCGGAATCTGCATGGGAAAAAGGAAAACAATTGGCTGACAACACTATCGAAATGTATCGCCGTCGTCATAATGACTCTGTTCCTCGTAAAGTAAGTTATACATTATGGAGTGGAGAATTTATAGAAACCGGCGGTGCTACTATTGCACAGGTGCTTTATATGCTGGGTGTAGAGCCTGTTCGTGATACGTTTGGGCGTGTGACGGATCTTCGTCTGATTCCTTCTGCTGAATTAGGCCGTCCTCGTATTGATGTGGTAGTGCAGACTAGCGGGCAGCTGCGAGATATTGCCGCTTCACGTCTGTTTCTTGTTAATCGTGCCGTAGAGATGGCAGCCAATGCTAGAGAAGATCAATTTGAAAATCAAGTAGCAGCAGGTGTTGTGGAAGCTGAACGTGTATTAATAGAAAAAGGTCTGACTCCAAAAGAGGCCCGTGAAATGTCTACTTTCCGTGTGTTCGGAGGAGTGAATGGTAATTATGGTACGGGTATACAAAGTATGGTGCAATCTGGTGACCGTTGGGAAAGTGAAAAGGAAATCGCCGATGTTTATTTGAATAATATGGGTGCTTTTTATGGTAGTGAAAAGAATTGGGAAACTGTTCGCCAATTTGCTTTGGAAGCTGCTTTGACACGTACGGATGCGGTTATTCAGCCACGTCAAAGCAATACATGGGGTGCATTAAGTCTGGATCATGTGTATGAGTTTATGGGAGGTATGAATCTTGCTGTCCGTAATGTGACCGGTAAAGATCCTGATGCGTATCTGAGCGACTATCGTAACCGTAACAATGCCCGTATGCAAGAGGTGAAAGAAGCTATTGGTATAGAGAGCCGTACCACAATATTCAATCCTGCTTATATTAAGGAAAAAATGAAAGGGGAGGCCGGCGCAGCTAATACTTTTGCTGAGATTGTGCAAAATACGTATGGTTGGAATGTCATGAAACCTCAGGCTGTTGATAAGGAAATGTGGAATGAGATATATGATGTGTATGTAAAGGATAAATTTAACTTGGGAGTGCAGGATTATTTTGAAAAGCAGAACCCTGCCGCTTTGGAAGAAATGACTGCGGTAATGATGGAAACTATCCGTAAAGGAATGTGGCAGGCTAGCGGGCAACAGATAGCGGATATTGCCAAACTACATACCGATTTGGTGAATAAATATAAACCGTCTTGTTCTGGTTTTGTTTGTGATAATGCTAAATTACGTCAGTTCATAGCTTCTAAAACGGATGCACAGACTGCATCCCGGTATAAGGAAAACATCAGTCAGATACGTGAAGTTGCTGCTTCAAAAGAGCAAAAGGGTATGGTGATGAAAAAAGAAGAGATGAATACAGTCGGTACGGAACAACAGACGAATACGGTAAGCAATACTGTTGTTTGTGTTGTAGTGGTGGCTGCAGTTCTTGTTTTAATTGTATTGGTGCGTTGTCGCCGTAAAAAAATGCAGGAATAACAGGCTATGGAAACAGTTGTAGTTGTTCTTATGATATTGGTCTGTTTCAATTTTATGATGAAACAGACATTTCGTAAACGAGGATCGGTTGCAGCAATAGCTGTTGTAGCCACCCTCTTTGTGGGACTGATGTGGCCATATGCTATTCAGCAGTCTAAGACACAGATTGCTGATTGGTTGGCAAATGTCCAATTGATGCTTGACACTTCGGTGGTGCTTACAGTGGAAGTTGCCTTACAGATGGCTTTTTGTATGTTGGCTGTTCATGTGCTTACTACAGGGCCTGTTAAGAAACGTACTCTTTGGGCTTACCGTGCTTTACGTTGGTTTCCGGGGATTTTGATATTTCCTGTCTTGTTTAGCGGATTGGTATATCTTATCTTCTCTTTTCCGGGTGTTTCCTTTTCTCTTGTCGCATGGAGTATGGCGGCAGGTGTATTGATATTGATTTCTGCAGGCACATTGTTTCTTCGTTATCTTTTGCCGGAAAAGGAATTACGGTTGGAGCTATTGTTCCTCACTAATGCATTGACCGCCATATTGGGAATTATTGCTACTGTAAATGGTCGTACCGCCGTAACAGGTGTAAGCGAGGTGGATTGGGGGGCATTGACCGGCTTGATAATTATGCTGGCAGGTGGAGGACTCATTGGATTGGTTATATATAAATATAGACGAATAAAAACAAACATTTAAAACTTACTGACATTATGAATCTTATATCAGACATTCTGTTTTGGATTTCGAACGGACTTTTAGTCCCTGTTGTTGTATTGCTTATTATTCTTTTCATCCGTTCGCTATTATTGATAGGCAGTTTTTTCGGGCAGTATCTGGCTATTCGGCGTACGGATGCGTTGTTGCGTCAACAGCTTGATACACTGACTATAGATACTTTGCCCGAATTGGAAGGCAAACTTCCTGTGAAGTCGAACTCGTTGGTCATTGCGTATATCCGTCGGGTGTTGGAGTCAAAAGACCGTCCGGCACATGTGCAGCGCCTGTTGGCTGATTTTGAAATTACTGCTGATAAGGATTTGGCTATTTCAAAAACATTGACCAAGATGGGACCGATGCTTGGATTGATGGGTACATTGATTCCAATGGGACCTGCTTTGGTGGGACTTTCTACTGGTGATATCGCTTCTATGGCGTATAATATGCAGGTCGCTTTTGCTACGACTGTAGTTGGTCTGTTTTCTAGTGCTATCGGTTTCATAACCCAGCAGGTGAAGCAACGCTGGTATTTACAGGATATGACTAATCTGGAATTCCTTTCTGAATTGCTCACTGAAAAACGTACAGCTTGAGATGAAACGTAATTTATCAAGAAAAGAGGAGGATAGTGACCCGATGAGCGTGGTCAGCAATCTGTTTGATGTGGCGATGGTGTTTGCTGTAGCGTTAATGGTGGCCTTGGTTACCCGTTATAATATGACTGAAATGTTTAGTCAGGAAGATTTTACGATGGTGAAGAATCCGGGTAAGGAAAACATGGAAATCATAACCAAGGAAGGGCAGAAGATTAACCGTTATACCCCTTCTGAGGATCAGGATGTCAAAAGCGGCAAGAAAGGAAAAAAGGTGGGTATTGCCTATGAATTGGATAATGGAGAAATCATTTATGTACCCGAAGAATAAACTTGTATAAAGGAAAGGGAGGATAAAGTTAAAACTAGAACTTGCCATTTTATATAGCCGAACAGAATTTATTTGAGAAATATAGGGCAAATAAAGTAACTTGACTTCGTGAGCCAAGTAAGTTAAGTGAAAGTGTCAAGTAAGTTAAGTTACTTGCCCAATGCACTTAAGTTACTTTTGAAGCTATCGGGGATTCATCCATCCTATTTTCCACAAATTAATTCTGTTCGGCTTTTAGTTTGAAGTACCTTTATTACATACATATGTGTGGTCCGATATATATATGTATGTAATAAAGGTATTTTCCCTTTTTCTAGTATCGGTTGATAACTTTTTTTGCTTTGTTTACGGCAGTGGTAGGAGAAATCTTATCCATGCTTGATTCATCAAACATTTTCAAGGTTTTGTCTATATTCTTAATAGCTCCTTTATTGCCTTTTTCTTCAAATTCTTCTTTCAGAATGCGTACTTTCTCAAAAAATTGTATTCCTTCTGTCAGGCGTTCCAACCGGATGGATGAACGGGCGCCCGGATAAATCATATACGTGTCTCCGGCAGCCCAAGCTGTGAAACGGCTGTCTTGTAGGGGATTTTTCACCCAGCTGTTTAAAGCCCAACGAAGATATCCGTCCAGATTTTCTTTCGCACTATGCCATGCCAGCCATTCAGCTTCGGCAGGTTCGCTGAAAGTGAAAGTGTTGGGGCGGGGCTCTGTGCAGCAGGTATAATAAGTAGTTACTTTGCCTGCCTTCCGGCGCGCTTCAATCTCTTCGGGAGTAAATTTCTCGGCAATGGTGATACAATAGTCATTCAGATCATCCAATAGTTCTTTGTGATAAGTTCCTGCCAAAGAAACTTTAAAGTCTTTATCAGCCTTACGGATCACTTTCAGTGTTTCCTGCATGTCCTTCATCGGGCGTTCGTCCATCGCAATGTGAGTGATATCGAACCAGCCTTTTGCTTTCAGATGCTTTGAGAAATCTTGCAGCATATTCATCCAAAATTCTTCATAAGCAACTTCACCCGGTTTGGCGTCCAGAAATTTGAAAGAGTTGCTGGCCTGATCAAAATATTGGAAAGAAAGGCGCCAGGGAACCATAGAATAGCAACTGATTTGTTTTTTGACACCAAGATCCATCATAAATTCCACCCACTTGTCGAATACGGTATAGTCAAAATACCAGGTTCCATCCGCTTTTTTCAACCAAGTGACCATGCTTTCAAAAGCGTCATAGGTCTGTCCGTTCCAGGGCTTGTGCATAATGGAGGCTGTGATTACCTTACCACCTGCATCGGCATACAGTTTCATCAATGGGCGCATCAAATCGAAATGTTTTTTGCTGAACGGTTCCACATTGTAGTAACGGGATACTGCATAAGGGTTCTGCCATAAATCCAGATGGAAAGTCCATTCGGAAGGAGGAGGCAGAGTACGGTTCTTCACTTGGAGGTTCAGTTTTAATTCAGACAAGGTGATACCGTCGGCTTTCACTGTGACGGTTCCTGTGTATTTTCCGGCTTTAGTGCCCTGAGGGATGTTTACGCTGATCCATCCCCCTTGGGTGGAGTTGGCGGGAAGGGTTAGAGTAGGAGTGATATGGTCTATTACATCTGCTACTAAAGTTGAGTCAAAATCAGCACTGTTTCGATAGCCACATGCGCCCAAACCGTCTTTGTTCAGTTCATCGGTTATAACGTAACGGACAAAGCCTGTTCGGATATTCTCTTTACTGATGGTTGCACTGCCTGAGGTTAAATCGCTGACCATGAAAGTCAAGTCATTTAGCGATTTGGGAGTCCATACTACCAGTTGGGCTGAAATTTTCTCACCTTTCCATGCAGTAAGATTCATACTTTTCTGCGCACTATGGATGGGAGCCGGTTCCTCTTTCTTATAGCGGATGTCTGTGCTTCCCCAGCTGATTTGTGGAGCTGTAACTTTCGCCCATAAAGCGGGGTTGGTGGCAATAGGATTGGCTGCTTCCTGATAATATTCGGAAGTTTGGGCGTTCATACATACTGTTGACAACAGGAGAGCGCCTAGAAATAGGAGTTTTTTCATAGGTTATATAATAGTTAGTTGAAGTTACAAAGGTAACTCAGGGAGAGTTAATTTCCAAATAGGAACGGTGGAGTTTGCATAATTGCATAGGAATATTTATTTTTGACGAGTTATAATAATAAGGAAGATAGAGATGAAAAGAATGGTAAATGTGCTTTTTGCTGGTGTACTGGCTATGACTGTACTGTCCTGTGGCGAAGAGAAAAAAGGATATACTCTGAATGGAGAAATATCGGATGTTAAAGATGGAATGGTGTATCTGAAAAAATATCAGGATAAATCGTTCATAGCTGTGGATTCGGCTGTGATTACTGACGGTACTTTCAAATTTGAAGGTGTTTGTACTGAGCCATTGGCTTATGGGCTGACTACGTTTAGGGATAGCAAACGTCCGTTGGTATTCTTTTTAGATAACGAAAAGATGCAGTTGAAGATGAATGAATCAGAAAAGATACTGACTGTGACAGGTTCTGCCATTAATGATCTGTATGCACAAAATGCTCCTTTGACTCGTCAGGATGGATATAGCATAGATAGTCTGGTTGCTGTTCACCCGGCATCTGCTGTTACCCCTTATTTCATAGTGAAGGATTTCGCTTATAAGTTGAATTTGGAAGAAATGAAGGCATTGCGTGCCAAACTGGATGCTTCATTGGATGAAACCATGTATGTCAGTCAAATAGATGGCTTTATCAAGCGGATGGAAGATATTCAGGTCGGTGCTGTGGCTCCGGATTTTACATTGCCCGATGTAGACGGTAATCCTGTCACATTATCCGGTTTGAGAGGAAAATATGTACTGATTGATTTTTGGGCTTCCTGGTGTCCTGATTGTCGCAAGGAAAATCCGAATATTGTTGCTGCCTGGAATAAATACAAGGATAAGAATTTTACTATTTTAGGAGTTTCTTTGGATCGTAAGAAAGAACCTTGGTTGGCCGCTATTGAGAAAGATCAATTGGCATGGACTCATGTTTCAGACTTGAAGGACTGGAAATCGGATGCAGCCGTGCAGTATGCTATTCGTTGGATTCCTATGAATTTCTTGTTGGACCCCAATGGGGTGATCTTGGCTGTAGGATTGGAAGGGGAGGCTTTGCAACAAAAGCTGGATGAGGTTTTGAAATAACAAGTTTGCTGTAAGATTATGAAAATAAATGTACCAAAAGCCAGGGGTTACTGTTGGTTCTCCATTGGCTTTTGATACATTTTGTTGTCTTTGTTCACATCATTGTTCTTTCTCTTTAGTCATTATCACGTCCGAAGGAACAGAAAATCCTATCAGTTCTGTATATTCATCCGGTTCTTCAAGGGCTAATCCTAATTTTTCATCCAGATGCCAACGAATTTTATCGGAAGAAAGCAGAAGTATTTTTCCGCCTAATATCCCTTTTCCGCCGAAGTGCTTCTTCCGTTGGTCGTAAAATAAAACTCCGACTCGATTAGGATCAATGTAGTCCAAACTGGTAGCATTGTTTGAAGCCCAGATAGAAAAATCTTGAGTTCCCTTTTTTTTGTCCAAGTGCCAAATAGTATCTCTGATACTAAAATAGTTTTCTACAATTATTCCCTTCACTGATAGAAAATATCCTCCCATAAGACCATTTATAATCATGTGTTGATCCTCTGCATATCCTTTTTTAAGAACTATTTTAAAAATCGTATCATTTGACTGATACATCCAAGTCCCGATATAAGCATCCAAGTTTTTTGTTGGAGCAATTTCCTTTTGGGCAAAACTAACTGTGCTGATAAAAAACAAACACAAAACAAATTCTATTCTTTTCATGACTTTTCTTTTTATTGGTTACATTCCATATTTACAGATTTCCCATTAGAAGCTAGTTCCTGAGCATTCCAAGTCGGATTGCTTTCATCAATATTCGAACTAAACATCACTGACAGACCGGAGTTATTGCGATCTAAAAATTTAAGCAACTGACCTATACATTCATCAACTCCCCCTCCGCTTGCACCAACTATATAAGCGTTCCAACTTTCGGAAAGTTCACCATTTCGAACTTTGGTAGCGAAAGTATTAAAATCTGTGGGAGAAGTTATCATAATACTCATACATCCGAACTCTGAAACTACTCCATAAGTAAAATTCTCTGATTTCACATATCCCTGTTGGTATCGTATAGCTAAAGCCTTTAAATCTGCCCATGAAGTAATCATAGAGCCTGTAGGGTGGGAATGGTACCATTCCATGATTTCTTTTCCTGCTATTTGATCATTTGTGAATTTGGCACTTCCTGATTCTTGTACGTTCGGGAAAATAGTTTGCCCGTCTGAAGTCTGTATAAAGCCTTGCTCCACAGTATTGCCTGCGGAAAATGTTTTTCTATACACATCTTTTATACGCGATTTAAATGCTGCGTCCTGCGACAATGTTTTAGCACGTTTACAAGGAGTAGGAGGTGTTTCAGGAGGATTTGAAGGAGGATTATATCCACCACCTCCGCCATCCATTTCGTCATCATCCAATGAAACGCAAACTTCATGATACTCAGGATGTAAATACTTGTCGCAAATTACATCGATGCCGGGCAGCCCCAGTTCATGATCCCAAACGATATCATTATGACAATTCCGCTTTTCCATCCAGTCTATTTCCGTATTACATACGGATTGTCCTCTTCCTCTTTGCAAACTCATACGGTATCCTTCCTCTGTTCCCGGAAAAATGGAGGCTGTTATTTTCCCTGATTCATATTTCCAACCATTTACCAATCCATAATTGAAATTGTAGAATAAAACTTTTCCATCAAAATCAGCTTCACGATGTAAATAAGAATTGTTTTCAAAGGAGGTGGTATGCATCAAATAATCATAAGTACTATGAATACCATGATGAAGTTGTAAATCTCACCTGTTTCTAGATTCTTCAATATTACCATGCGTGCTACATTATATATTTTATCCAAATCATCTTGTAGTTCATATTTTTCTTTTGTCTCGTTATCCATAAAAAATGTACTACCGCTTGTCATTAGAGTCGTTTCAACTACCTCTAAATCTCCTTTTCTACTTTCTTTAGCCTTGTTCCAATTAGGCTTTGCTAGAATTCGCCCGTCAGCACTTAAGGATCTAACTGTAGTAGCTGAGGGATTGGTGGCATTATACCATTGTTCTGCTTTAGCAATGGTCAATTCTTTATTGCTGTCAAAAATAACTTCATCAGTTACATTGGAGGACCATTCATCTTGCCAACATGAATAAACTATCATACTGACAAAAACTAAAATGCCAACAATAGAAATTTTCTTTTAAGTGTTTTTCGTTTCATAGTATCTATTTTTGATTTGTGGTTAGTATGGGTTGAGAATATTTGCAATAATATCAAAAAAAAGTAACTTTACAAAACCCTTAAGTAAAAAGATAGTTATTAGAGAGCCTTTATTTAAAAGCCTTCGGCTTCGAAGCTATCTTTTTTTCGAAAGTATCTGTAATAAGCGTTAGTGCCCCATCTCCGGTAATATTACAAGCTGTTCCGAAACTGTCCTGTAATGCAAAAATCGTAAGTAGTAATGCCGTTCCGGCTTCATTAAAGTGAAGAACAGAGATGATTAGCCCTAAAGAGGCAAGTACTGTTCCCCCCGGTACTCCCGGTGCACCGATGGCGAATAATCCTAATAACAGGATGAATAAAGTAATTTGTAATATACTGGGCATACTTCCATAAAGCATTTGGGATACAGTGAGTACAAATACGGTTTCTGTCAGGATAGAGCCGCATAGGTGTATATTGGCGAATAAAGGTATCGTCACATCACTGATTTCTTTTCGAAGGATAGGGCTTTTGCGGGCACATTCCAACGCCACTCCCAGCGTAGCTGCTGAAGACATTGTACCTAATGCTGTGAGGTAAGCAGGACCATAGTATTTCAATACCTGCCAACTATTTTTTCTTGAGTAAACAGCTGCAATGAAATAAAGCAATGACAGCCAGATGAAATGACAAACAATAACAACTATCAATACGGAGAGGAATACCGGTAACTGCTTCGTAACAGCTCCCTGATAGCTAAGAATGCAGAAGTTAGCGGCAATAAATACGGGAAGTACGGGAAGCAGTACTCTTTTCACCAATTCAAGTACCATCTTTTGAAAAGTATCCAGTAGTTTTGATATTTCATCCGATTTAACCCAAGCAGTAGCAAGTCCTATCAAAGCTGCCAGTACAAGGGCCGTCATAACATTCATGACCGGTGGAATATCTATTTTTAGTAAATTTTCCGGCAATGCTTTCAGTGTATTGGCATCATCGGCTATATGCAGAAAAGGAATCACATTGTAACCTACGGCTGCTCCGAAAAAAGAGGCTCCGATAGATGATAGGTAGGCTATGCTGAAAGCGAATAAAAGCATCTTTGATGCATTGCTGCGCAAATGGGCAATAGAGGGGGCTATGAATCCCAGAATAATAAGGGGAACCAGGAAAAATATAATCTGTCCCGTGATGTGCTTTATACAGATAACGACTTCCAGCACTGCGTCATTAACAACAAAGCCTGCCAACAGTCCGATAATTACGGCAATAAGCAGTTGTACGATAGTATTACTTAGAAACTTTTTCATATATTTTTTTCAGTTAAACGATGAATATCCGGAAAAAGTTTGCTGTATAGGTATGTTATTTCATAGCTTGAACAAAGATAGAAAAATAAAATAGAATGCCGTATGAAAAATAGAAAAAGACGGGAAACATCACGCTCCCCGTCTTATGAAATCTTTTTGCCTTATGCTAATACCTTGATTAAGTGAAACATTTAAAAATCTCTCTTATAAATAATAGTTGTTACTGAAATATGAATTAAAAGTTGTTTTTACCTGTGTCCCACCATAGCCGTGTACCGCCATTGTCTGCACCACCAAGAGCCGTACACAGATTTTTATACTGCTCAGGATCTTTTTTGGCATCATCTTGTGAGAAGGGGAGGCGGCGAATCATGATGTCTGTATCAATTGTACCATTGCTGTTGTTGGTTTGTACTTTGAATAATTTCGGATATCCGGTACGGCGCTGTTCTGCCCATGCTTCCATGCCTTCTGGCCAGCAAGCAATCCATTTTTGAGTGATAATTTTTTCAAGTTGTTCTTCTTGATTAACTGCATCGTCAAAATTGGGAGTGATGGTTATTAATGCTTTCATGTCTTTTCCGGGGCCTGCTGCGTAATTAATGTAATCTGTCGGTTTACCTTTACTTGTCAGATATAGGCTTGCATCTCCGGCACCCCATTGGCTGAATGAAGTTTGGACACCGGTTTCATAACATTGCTTTGCGCTTTCGTTTTTCGGATTGATACCTCGTAAAGATGCTTCGGCACGTAAGAACCAAGTTTCTGCTGCTGTCAGAAGAACGGCGGGTGTGGATGCTGTGATTGTTTGGGTGTTGATAAAGGAATAGCTTTGGTAATAATTGGGGTCACCGTCCTTGGCATATATATAATCCGAAAAACGAAAAATCCGTTTTGGAAAAACGAAAACGGAAAGTTCGGCTGGGAAGAAGGAAAAACGAAAACGGAAAGTTCCCCGACACGCACACAAAAAAAAGACAGCGTTTGAACGTCAATAAAACGGTATTCAAACGCTGTCTTTTTATGCAAAAAAATACTCAAAAAGTCATTGTCAATTCAGAAAAAAATTGTATCTTTACATAGTGTTAGAAAGGTTTTTACTCTTATAACTTCTTGTCATAAGTTGAGTATTTCTCTACTTGTGGGACTTTTCGCAAATGTCCTTCCGCTATGTCCTTCAACGCTCTTTCAAGCGTCCGCAACATAGCTGGAAGTATATCCTGTTCGTAAAACTCTCTCGGCCGTAAGGAATAGTCAATCTTCACTATTTCCTGTTCGCAAATGTCCCCTGTATCTATTCCGCTATCAGCCCAAAACCAGGTGGCCGCTGTTATTGCTTCCTGGCGCTTGTAGGCGTACTTTATGGCGCTGGCTCCACGACCATAGGGTAACGGGCTGGGATGAAAGATAAGCGTGCCGTAAACAGGAACGCCCAACACTTCAGCCGGCAAGATTTCCGTAAGTAACGGAGCGATCGCCAGGTCTGCCATACAGGTAACGTCTGTTACTGTATGGCCTAAACGTCCGACAAGAGCTTTTGCAGCCCCATAAGCGGCTGTATTTTCGTTTCCGTATATCCTGACTGTCATTTCACCCTCCTATGTATTTAAACGCCTGTACGGCTCTAAAATGACCGCCGTAGCCCGTAGCCGTAGCCTTTGTGTTTCCTTGTTTCTTGTGTGACCGGGTTATAGAGTTCATACACCGTTTTTTGCTGTCACCGTAAAGGTTGGCCGCCGTTTGTACCCACCGTTTAGAATGCCGAAGCGCCCCGCAAAGTTGCGGATGTGACGTATGAAAAAAGGTGTTATACTTGTAGCCGCATCGGCCTTTACCTTGCAAATGGTATTCACACACGGCGGCCAGGAACTTAGTACCGACACCAACACCCTGCCATTCAGGCATTACCACCAGGCGGGTAGCCCGGTAAGCGTTGGCAGTAAACAGCGGTGCCACGGCCACATGGCAAACCGGTTCGCCGTCGATAATACCGACAAAGTATTCAGCGGCCACCGGAAGGGGTAAATCTAAATAATAATGGCGCTTAAAGAGTCGTGAGAATACAGTTCCCCGGACTTTATATATTTGAAGGGTGAGTTCCGGTCTTTGCCGAAGACAGTCACGCTCGTAAAAGCGTGCCTCGTCCGTATTGTACACCCAGTCGGGTTGTAGCCAGTCTATAATATCAAAATGACAGGATAAAAGCACAACCTGGCCGGAACCTTTGCGCCATGTTTTAGCGAAAGCGGCCGCCCCCACTTTTGCGATCTGCCGGTCAATGACAGACGTAAATTCGTCGATAACGACATGTTCCGGGCGTTCACACACCAGGCGGGCAAGGCCGGCACGGAACTTTTCGCCGTTTGATAACACATTGAAGGGACGAAGCCACGCCGGCACGTCACCCAGGCCGACAGCGGAAAGGGCGCCGGTTACGGTGTTGAAGTCGCCGGCTGGGGCTATACAGTCAACAATCGGTTTACTATTATCCCAACCGGCATAAAGGTCGTGAATCGGTTCTGAAAAGATACGGTTCCCGATGCTGGTCTTACCGCTTCCGGACGCACCGACAACCAGGCCGATCTTCCAGTCTTTTCCCTCGATAGGCAAGTCCACAACCTTTTCCCAGTTGTAGGCGTTTTCAGCGTTAAACAGGCTTTTAACCCTGGCCGAACGATAACTATCGAAATCGTTGCAGCGATGCTTAATTTCGATTTTCATACCGTCACTACCTTTACGTTCAACCCGTTTTTACGCAGCCAATCGTAAGTGGCTTGCTGGTCTTCTTCACTTTGGCATATCACAATTACGCCGTACTGTTCTTTGTAGGTAAAATTTCCCATATTTGTTTTTTTATTGATTACGGGGCAAAGGTCGTCAGTCCGGCGTAAACAGCATAATTTCCGGGCTTTATCCCACTGCACGGCTTTTGCAGTAGTCAAGCTCCTGGCTTAAATGGTTGATTACAGAATAAACCTTCCGTTCACTGATACCGTATTTATCGGCAAGCAGCGCAACGATATAGGTCTTCTTTTCGCCTTCCCGGTTCAAACGTTCGTAATCGGCAAACAGGTCGGCATACTTGTAGTCTTCCGGTTTGATACCGGCGGAACAAAGCCTTTTCAACAGTTCTTTGTTGAAGTCCAGTAATTCATATAATTTCATTTTTAGGATATTCTTTTTAGGGTTCGGCAAAATACACTATCTTTGTAGTCTCACCACGTAATAAACAAAAAAACGACGTAACGCAGCAGAGGGTATTTGCCCCCGGCTGTGCGTTGCGTCGCATTTTTTGTTAGTACGTGGTGAGATACTACTAACAGGCCGGGGGCTTTTTTCTATTCACCCCCGGAAGATCAGATCATAAATTCAAAATTGCTTTAGCGTTGTTCTTGCATGTTTCCCGGTAGTCCTGGTATGCTTCCCATTCCTGGCGGAATTCAGCCGAACGTTCAGTGTCCGGGTTAGTCATGGAAACAATCATATTGGACTGGATAGCTTCGACCTCGCTTTGCGTGTAGCGTTTCCGGATCAGGCCGTTTACAAACGCTTCATAATTGGCCGCTGTGGCTTCGATAAGTGTTCCCCCGTCTTCTTCTTCACCTTCGTAGGAATAACCCATTACAGGGGCGGAAACGGGCAAATTTTCCGGTTCTTCGGCCAGTGTTGCTACTGACGGAATATATTCTTCCCGTCCTTCGTTCAGGTAGAGCATGAAACGCCCTGCATCATAATGTAAGTATGTTCTTCTTTCTTGATAAATTTGTTTATTCATAATCTTTTCTTTTTAGTCGTCCGGATCGACAATAGTATAAAAACTGTTGCCTTTATCGCCGAACGGTTGTTTAATAACTTTCGCCAGGCAGGGGTAATCTTCGTTATCCGTTTCCTTCAGTAACTTCGCCAGCGCTTCCGATCCGGTAAAGCTGATATGCTTTTCGCCGGCTTTCGCCACGCTTCCGTCCGGAAGTTGGGCGTCTTCCTGAAGGACGTACTGGATAGTCAGACATTCGCCCCTGTATTTTGACTGGCTTATCTCGTAAGCCGTCAACTGGATCACTTTGTTTAAAATAACGTCCAGGTGCAATTTTTCGCCTTCCAGCTTGCCCTGGCTTTTTCTGATTTCTGAAAATTTTTTCATTCCGAGTATTTTTAATAAATTGTTTGAATTACAATGTTTCATAAACCCCAATTCACTGGCGACCTGAAGGCGAATTTCTTCTTCAGGGAAACGCCGTTTACGGAGTTTTGCCACCTTCCGGCAAAGCGCTTTTTTATTCTTCTTCCGTGCTAGTACGTGAGTATGGAAACTAACATAACCGACGAAGTCCACGCCCCGGCTTTCGACCGGGTAAACCTGATAGTTCTTCTTTATGGAAAGTCTACGACGGTCATTCAGGTAGTCGTTAATAGCCACCAGCCAGCCGTGTAGTTTCGCCTTATCATCAGCCAGTAGAACAATATCATCGGCATAACGGTAGTAATACTTCACGCCGTATTCTTCCTTTAGCAAGTGATCCAGTTCTGAAAGGTACAAGTTCGCAAAAAACTGGGACAAGTAATTTCCGATGGGGACACCGGTATCGGTTGAGTCGATAATTTCGTCCAGTAGCCACAACAGGTTCGGGTCTTTCAGCTTGTAACGGATAACTTGCTTCAGTATATCGTGATCGATGGACGGGTAGAACTTTCTAACGTCCAGTTTCAGGCAGTAGGCCGTACCTTCCGGATCATTCTTTAAATCCTGGTTCAGTTTATACAAAAGGGAATGAATACCCCGACCTTTTACACAGGCGTAGGTATCACGGGTAAAGCTGTTTATCCAAATCGTTTCTACCTGAAGCATGATAGCCCAGTGAACGACACGGTCACGAAAAGGAAGTTTGTAAATGATACGTTCTTTCGGTTCGTAGAGGGTGAAAATGTGGTATTCCGATGTTTTGTAAGTATGGGCGGCCAGTTCCCGGTGAAGTTCTTCCAGGTTTTCTTCCAAATGGGCGCCATACTCCAAAACGTCGTCACGGTTACGCTTTCCAAGCGAAGCGCAATAGAACGCTTCACGCAAATTGTCGATTGAGCAAATACGCTCGTAAAGGTTACCGTACTTTTTCATCTGCCGGGTCTGTTGGGTCTTTCGGGTCTGCTTTGCTTAATTGGGAGCCTTCGAACCGTTACCGGCCTACCAACACCCGTTACTGCTTTGTTATCTTGTGCCAAGCGGCAAGGTCTTTCCTTCATACTCCTACAATTTGGGTTGCAAAGTATAGGGGAGCCGAGACATTCGCATTCGCATTCGTCACTGCATTGTTCGAATTCGTATAAGACGACCCTGCATTCGTGCCTGCATTCGCATTAGAGCCGGCAAGACGACAGCGGAAACTAAACGCCCCGGAAGAAAACAACCTGGTAATAGACTTGTTGGCATATTCAATGCCGGTAAGCTATCAGTCCGTCGCAAAAATACTGTTTTACTGCCACCTATACAAAAAAACCGAAAAATAAAAAAAATCGACCGCCTTACGGCGGAAGGGACACTCCCGCCGAGGAACAGACTTTTATAATACTTAGAATGAAAAAAATTCAAAGAACGCTTTTTCGTTTCCGCCTCGCTTCGCTCGGAAGAAATGTCTTAGTTTATTACAGGGTCTTCCTTAAAGTAGCAGAGGGGAGCCGAGACAGACGCATTCGCATTCGTCACCGCATTGCTCGAACCCGTATAAGACGACCCCGCAGACGTGCCTGCAACCGCATCAGAGCCGGCAAGACGACAGCGGAAACCCTGGGAACTTGCAGCATTTGTATAAAAATAGTCTGCAAAATAAGTTGAAGCGGAAGCCCCGACTTCCGTCGGAAGCATGGCTAATTTATTCATGGAAACTCTTTTTATGTAGCCTTCAGAACGGGGAAGTTCGCACGCTTTTATCATACCGTCCAGGCTGGCGTCATTGTAAGAGGCATAAAGCGACGGCGCCACGTAGCCTTCCGTTTTGTCGGCGCCGGCATTGATAATAATACCTCGGACGATACGGTAGATATGGCCGTACAAGTTTTTCAGCCCGAAAAATACCGGAACTTTAGCGGCGTAGCGGACGGTTCCGTCGGCATTCATAATGTTATAAGTAGCTTCGCCGCAGCCGTCGCCCAGTTCGACACCGGCGGAACAGGGAACGACAGGATTATAACCGTTGTAATCGTTCCAGTCCGGCATGTTGGTTACACCGGCACCCAGGCCGCCCTGGTACAGTCCGTTTGCATCCTTTTCAGCGTTTACGGCCGTCTGAATATGACGGGTGCCGAAGATGATACGGAACAGGTATTCAGGTACCGCTTCAGCGACATACCAGTTTGCGTCCCAACCTTCGCCACGTTTACGGGCGTAAGTGGAATAATTGCGGTAAGTAATGGAAGTCGCAACCTTTCCCAACTGGCTACGGTAGGTTCCGTCCCAGTCGGTTTGATTGCCGCCGCCCCGGTATTGCGCCGTTTCGTTGATAATGGAACAAAGTTTCAGGTTCGTGCGGTCAACCACGCCGCCACCAATGGCTGCCGTTCCGCCTTCAGGAATACAGTAACATTCTTTTCCTTCTATCGGTTCAGTGCTAACCGCTTCGTACAGGTAGTTACCTTCTTTCCAACTGGCGTAATAGTGTTTATTCCAACACCACATATATTGACCGTCGGTACCGTCCAGCTTCGCCGGGCTTCCGTCCTGGAACTTATAGTGGTTCGTCGGATCAAGTTTGCGCCGGACACGGTCGTCGGTCACCAGGTAACAGCCCAAACCTAAAACGCTGGGAAGGTCACGCAGGAAGTCGATGTTCCCGTAGGCTTCACCCACCGGTGTGCTTAATGTCTCATTCCAACGGCGGCAGGCGATACGCTTGTTTACAAGGTTGATAGCTTGTAAAAGGTTCACGTTTTTAGACTCGCCGGTATGATCCTGAACTTCTACCGTGTAGTTTTCAATAGCGCCGGTAGACTTGCTTAGTTCATTGATTTTTTTGCCTCTTGTGAAGGCGTCGGCAACCTGGATTAAGGTTGCCTCTTGTGCTGCTGTAAATGCCATAATTTCAGTTTTATAAAGTTATTACTATGTTAGTCTGATACTGCCGTCGCTGTTAAGGCGGATAGCGCCATCGCCGGTTAAGCGCATGGCCGGTTCCTGTACCTCAATATCGACGGTTTGGTATATCCCTGTATTATGCGTCGGGATTACGTGTATTTTTGTGTGCCCGACCTTGTTTACCGCCAGTTTCCCGTCAGGTTCCACGTAAACGGAGTCGCCCCCGTTTATGGGCTGTTGGAAAACTACATTCTGCAACACGTAAGCCGGGAAAAGCCGGGGTTTGATGTATTGCGTTACCGGGTTCCGCCGGGTGATGACCTTGTTATAAGTCAGTTCCATGCGGGAAGGCGCCAGTAACGCCTGACTCATTAAAGACGACTCGGCCGCTTTCATGCTGGCTATTTGTTGTCTTCCGTCGGCGATCATCCGTTCAGCGTCCACGGCGGCCAGTAGCGCTTCTTCCGTGGCTGTTTCGGCGTCGGTTGTGGCCTGTTCCGCTTTAGTGGTGGCGCTTCCCGCCCGGACGGCCGCCGCATTGGCAAGGCTGGCAGCCTGGGCGGCTTCGTTTGCCCTGGTGAGGGCTTCAGCGGCCGCCGCTGTCGCTTGCTTACCGTTAGCGATACACTTCCACCAGGCCGTGTCGGTTACTGGGTGCCCGGTATTGTTGTCCTTCAGGGACAGGTAACAACTGTCTTCAGTCGTTACGAAATTGAAAAAGTCGTAACGGGTGGCCGCATTATAGGCGCCTTTATCCACGAAGGCGACCTTCCCTAAAATTTTGTTTCCTTCTGCCATTTCTATTTCGGGTTAAAAGTTAAATTTCCTTCGTTGTCAATATTGAACATGTCCGCCACGATTTCATCCTGATAGTTCATAATAAGTTCCATCGTGTCCGGATCAATGTAAAAAGTAGGATATAGAACACCGCCTTTTGCCAGGACACCCGTATCGACGTACTTCTTCAGGGTGGCGTCCCACTTCCACCAGTTGCCGTTATCGCCCATCATGGTAGGATGATCCGCCAGTTCCTTCGCCCGGTCGGCCTGGTTGGTTGCGTCCGCCGTGGCTGCCGTGGCCTTGCCGGTGGCCTCGTTGGCCTTCCGGGTGGCTTCAATCGTTTCAGCCTTTACCAAAATGGTAGCTTCCTTTACGGCGTTGGTCGTGTCGGCGGCCTGGTTGGCCTTATCCTTTGCGGCATTGGCGCCGGCGGTGGCCTGAATAGCGTCCGCCGTGGCTTTGGCCGCCTTATCTTTAGCATCGTTCACGCTGTCGGCAGCGGCGTTGGCACGGTCGCCGGCGGCAAGAACCTGCCCCCGGACGGCTGTAAAGTCTGCCGTCGCTTCCTTCGTTTCCTTTGTCGCCTGACGGGCTTCACCGGTAGCCGCTTTGGCGTTGTCGGTCGCTTCTTTCACTGTGTCCAGGGCAATATCCTGAAGCAAGGAAACCGGCGCTTCCACTACCTTTTCAACACCGCCGACCTTCTTATAAGCCGGAAGCGAGAAAACACCGGTTAAGTCGCTCACGATCTCAACTTCTGAAACGCCTTGTGCTTCGACGCCCAGTTTTTCCAGTATGACCGGCAAAAGTTGGGCGGCTATATAGTCCAGTTCTTCACGCTTATAGGCCATAGTCCCCCCTTACTTGTTTGCGATGATTTCGGCCACGTCTGAAGCGGCCACGGAAGAAACGGACTTTCTTTCGGCGGCTGTGGTAGCAGAAAAAGGTTCAAAACTTGTGTGCATCCGGTCGGCCGCTTTGTCATAGCTGACACTGCCCACGTTCTTATTCTCCTTTACAATGGTGCCGTAAACGTTGGTTACTTCTTCGCCGGCTTCAGCGGGTACCAACGTCGCCCGGTAATTGATTACGATACCGGTGTTCTTTACTTCAGACTGAAAAATCTTTGTTCTTTGTTCTTCTACTTGTTTCATCCTATTACTTTTTAGGGGTTAAACATTTGTATTATCATCGGCGGGAACGGCCGGGGTTGCCCCCATTGCTTCTTGTATCAAGCCCAAAACGGCCACTTTGGCCGGAGCAAGTAAGTATTCGTCACGGGTGACAATCCGGGTTATCTCTACAATGTATTCCGTCGGTATTTCCACCGGTTCTTCTGAATAGAATACTTTCCGGGCGAAGTCTGCCAGGCCAATATCCGAAGTGTTTCGGTTGATTGCGTTACCCACAGACCGACGCACGTCTGTCGGTTCAGGTTCACCGATACGGAGTTCTACCGGCACATTCTTAAAATCAATTACTTTTGCCATAATCTTCTGTTTTATTGTTAATTCCAATCGTTTAAATTTATAATCTGAAACATGAAAGAGCCGTCATTTCTTGATGCGTCATCGCTACAATAAATATCCACGTAAGAAGTTCCACACGTTCCGACTGTTCCCTTATTCGGGGATGAATTAGAGCCGGAAACATTGCCGTACCCTGTAAGCATTACGATATAATTCCCCGATGTTAATCCCCACGCACTGGGAAAATTCAGCCTATAATATCCTTCGCCCAAACGGGAAACGGACATCGTTGTATTATCAAAAGTTTTATAACTGACAGAAGCCCCGGACGTAGTCCCAGTTACGATTCCTTGTGCCAGCACATTGAGTTTGCGGCCGTACCGGCTGGAAGTCATCAGGTTTATACGGTTTAACACGATCCAGCCGTAAAACTGGGTAGGTGTTCCGTAGCCCATCAGTTCAACGCATTCACGGGAAAGGCTTAACGTTGATTTTGAAACGCCATCTTCATAGAAATACTTTCCGCTGGGGGCGCTATACTGGATAGAGCCTTCCGAAATTTGGTTTCCCCACCGGTAGTTCGTTATGCACATTCTACGACCGCCCTGGCTTATGTCCCATTCAAGAACGCCGGCAGTGATCCAGCCGCCACCGCTGGAAATTGTAGCCACGTTGTCATGGGTGGACTGTTCGCCACCGATAACAATAGAGTCGGTTTCCTGAACGAAAGGGGAACGGATGGAACCCTGTATAATCACGTTCTTAAACGTTCCTTTGCGGGCTTCCACAGAACCGTCTTCCAGTATCTTAAAATATTCATTTGCCGTTACAAGCCCTTCAAATTCTATGCGCTTCGCCTTTATCTTTGCCAGGTCTTCCGTCAGGTTGATATACGTCACCGGATCTTCATAGCCGGAAAGGTCGAACACGGTCGCTTCCTTCAGGTACCAGGTCACGGCCGTATTATAGTCGTTGTTTGTCTGGCCGGTCGGTACATCTTTCGTCAAGTAGAAAAAGTTCGTTGTTGAAAAACTGCCCGAAGCGCCGGCGAATACCTGGTACCGGTATTCTTTCCAGCCACCGGTTCCGGCGTTGTCAGTAATCCACTGACTACGACCACCGTCGCCGGTTGCGTTACTGGCAAAGTTCAACCGGTAACCGGTTGGTATATTAGCAGTGAAGCGAGCTTCAAACACGGCGTTCACACGGGTGGGCGTGCTGAAGGTAAACCCGCCCAGGCCGGGACTGGAATTTCCGACTACCTTCTGAATACGTACCTGGAATACGCCGCTGTTTGCAGCCGTTTCGTAACGGGTGACTGTCACGGCTTCGCCCCCCGAATTGTTGTATCGGGAAATGCCGTTCAGCCCCTTCAGGAACTTCACGTCTTTATTCAGTGGGTAGCCGGTCGACTTATTGATAGAAAGCAGAAGGTTCTTATCCGTTTGTTCTATGGCCGACCAGTGGCGGTTCAGGGTGACGTTTATATCGCCCACCGTTCCGTTAAAGGTGTCCGTCAGCACGTAGTTCGTGAACTTCTTTTCTACGGCGTTCATCCGGGTGCCCATACTGGTAAGACTTCCGTCGATTGCGTTGGTCTTATTCACATAGGTAGTTAGCGTTCCTTCGGCGGCGTTCATACGGTTGCCCAGGCTGATAGTAGTACCGTCCAGGCTATTCAACCGGGTAGCGTAAGTTTCCAGCGTACCTTCGGCACCGTTCATGCGGACACCTAAATCAGTAAGTAAGCCGTTAGCTTTATCCTCAAACTTAGAAAACAGTTCCAGTTCCCCTTCAGCGGCTTTCATGCGAAGCCCTAAATCGGCGACCGTGTTGTTTATATCATCCGTCTTTCTGACGTACAAGTCCAGCTTTTCTTCCGCCATATCCAGGTCAAGGCCGATCTGTGTAACCGTCGAATTTATTTTGTCGGTCTTTTCACCCCACAAGCGTATATTTTCATTTGCGGCGTCCAGTTCTACGCCCAGGTTCGTAACCGTTTTATTCGTTTCGTCTATCCTTTCACCCAACAAAGAAATTTTTTCGGCGGTCTGCACAAACTTCGTGCTGACTTCGATTTTAAAGTCTTCCAGCGGCCGGTTGGTAAGCGCCAGCACGTCGATATAAACGTCACCGGTGAACTTTAGCACGAAGTCGCCCATACCGTCCCACATGCCGGTATATTCCAGGCTTTCCGTTTCGATGCTTTCCGCCAGTTCGACCTGGACGAAAGGAAGCCGGCCTTCACCCTGGGCGGAACCTTCAAAGCCGACCGTCAGCGTGCCGGCGCTCTTACAAATGTATTTGAATGTCAAGTATAAGACACTGGTAGCCGGTTCGGGCTTTCTTACGTCGGCGTTGGCCTGGCGTATGCCGCTGTTTTTAATCCGGAGCATGTTACGACCGTCCAGGTTTACGATACTGGCGACCTTTTCTTTTTCCGCAAACAGGTTACGGTTAAACATCAACAGTTTGCCGCCGGCGGTGTACGCCCGGATTACGTTTTCACGCAGCCAGCCGTCCAGGTTCTCCGTAAATGAAGCGTTCTTCAGGAAGTTATCCTTTTCGCTCATGTTGTACGTCTTGTTCTGCATATCAACCCGGAAAAGGTTTTCCATCATATCAAGGCGGGTTTGTACGTTTTCGCCGTTCTGAAAATGGAATTCACCGATAGCGTACAAGTTTTGTATAAAGGCGCCGAAGCCCTTCAGCCAGCCAAACCAGGCGTTATAAATGCCGGTAAGGTTCCCGACACGGCTTTTAACGGCGTTGTCAGGATCAGTCTTTGCCCCGTAAAGCACGTCGATATAAGGAGCAAAAGCGCCCACCGTCGTATTCATTATAATGCCCTTTCGGTCGGAATTCGTAAGGTTATCCATGCGAACCAGGACGTCGCCCTTCTTTATGTCGGCTTCGTTCCCGCTGAACGTGTTGTATATGATCCAGTCCAGGCGGTTTTCGCCGTCGCTGTCTGATCCCATGCCGGTAGCGGAAACAACCAGTTCATAATGTTTCGTAACGTTGTAATCGTTACCGGCGGAAGGGCGGCCGCCGTAACGCTGACATTCCAGGCAGTCATCAACCCAAAACGGGTTATAAAGAAGACCGCCCCCGGTATCAAAATATATCTTTTTGTTCTCCAGGTCGACGTGATCAACTTTCATCATACCCGAAAAAACACTATTATCACCTTCGCCCTTCAGTTGGTTTATTATCATTTCAAAGACACGCAGCGCCCCCCGGATCGTAACTTCGTCGAATTCGGCGTAGGACTTCTTTTCCTTTGCGCCGGCTACGTTCATCACTTCCCGGATCAGGATAGCCCAGCCCTTACCATTCAGGAACCCGGAAAGGAAGTCCGGGGAATTCACGCTGTCATGGAACACGCCGGCACCCTTCACGTCGATACCCTTTAGGAAGTGGATCAATTCCCTGGCCGTATCTTCTATGTCTTTCCTTAAATATTTGTCGCCCAGTTCTTCGATAGCCTTTTCGATTTCCTTGTCTGTACGCAAGGAAGAATAAACGCTTTGATTGCTGGCTTCCAGTTTGTCACCGACACGCAGAATGTCATTAAACAACTTCCCGCAGACGCCCAGGCCACGCATGAAGTTTATATAAGCCTTTGCTTCGTCCGGCTGGTTCTTCAGCAAAAATTCACGCATGGAACGACGGGCGGAAAATACGTTATATTCCGAAGGATCGGCGCTGTCCCAGGACTTCAACACCTGAAGCACGTCCTTATTCAGTTGTTCCTTAAAGGCTGCCTGTATTTCGGTAATGTTGTTTTCCATTTTGGAAAGTTTCGTGCTGCTGACGGCCAGGGAACACCCTATATTCATTTCCGTGTGGTTGTTCACTTTGCGGCTGATCGATACGACACGGCTGTCCTGGTACCCGCTGTCGAAATATTCGCTATACAAACGGACACGGCGCCCCAACTTCAGGTTTATTTCTTTTTCCAGGAAATAAATATAGTCGGTCGGTGCCTTGTAGACAGCCGTATCGATGCTGTACGTTTTCAGAAATTTAGCAACGGCGTCGGCCAGTTCCTTTTCGGCAAGCCCGTAGTATTCTTCCGGCATACGCAAGTTATAAAGCACGTAGTCGTTACCGGTGTGCGGGATCAGCTTACCGCCAGGTAATTGCTGGTTTTCATACGGGTATTGATTGATGATCTCAAACTCTTTCGTGTCAGCGTGCCAGTTTACCTCAAAGTCCTGGCCGTTCAGTTCTCCGGACTGGAACTTCACCATCAGAACTTTGCCGGCTATCTGGTAGTCGTCCGGATTGAAAGGTAGTTCCGGATCAGTAAAGTAGTAAATTTCCCGTTCTTCGCCTTCGATAGTCCGGGGTTCATGGCGAACCACACCAACCTGGCCGACACGGCGGGGATATATACCGCTGAAGGCCGTTTCTTCGGAATATTCAACGATACCCAGGTCGGTATTCTGTTCAACGTATTGCGCACCGCCGGGAAGGTGCAGGCGGCTACTGCCGTACACCTTCGGGTCTATATTGCGGGTACTGCCAATCGGATAAAGCCGGGTAAAGAACGGGGCGTTATCGTTACTGTCTTTGCTTACGTTCAATAAACCTTTACCGTAGCCCAGTTCCAACATGTCGCCATGCTCGCAGCGGCATAGGTTCAGCGTATAACCTTCCACCCACCATTCGGTCTTTGCGGCTTCGGCAAGTTTCCCCAGGCCGTCGAAGCATGAAACGCAGTCATATTCTATGTTCACGTTTTCGCTATCGACAACCTGGCCGATAGCCCACACATCGGAACCGGTTATACGGTTCATGTTATCCACGAATAACTGTAAATGTTGCGCCGGACTGTCATTCAGGGAAAAGGCGGTAGAGTTGTCACCGTCGACCATTTTTAGGACAAGGGATTTTTTTAGCTTCGACTCAATGCCGTAGAATTTAACATCGTATTGGTATTCAATAGAGGACTTTTTAACCGGCCGGTAGTTCTTCAGCAGCCAGTAACGTTTCCCCAGGAAGTCCACGTAATCGTTCACCTTCAAACGGATATATTCGTAGTGCGTGAAGGAAAGTGTCAGGACGGTGTCCGACATCAGTTCTTCATTCGTAGCAGCACTATCGGCCGGTGACACGGTCGCCCGGATAGTTCCGTTTTGTTTATAGATGTTTATTTCCATTTGAACGATATTTGAATAGTGTTTGAATACTCTTTAAAGGGTGGGAACGGGTTCCCTGAATTTTACTTTTATCTTGCCGGCGACCGTCGTACCGTCCAGCGGCGTAAGCTGGTCGTAACCTGTACTTTCTTTGTAATACATGCGGTACGTTTTACCCAGTTCCGGCAGGCGGACATTCAGCCAGCCCGATTTCAATAAGCCCAGGAAAGCCTGGTAGTTTTTGATAAAGTCGGCTTTCCCGTTCCCGGTAATGGCGAACTGAAGGGTTACGTCCCTGGCTTCAAAGGCCGGGGTTAGTTTTTCCGGTAGCTTTTCCCCGTCCTGTTCCCGGAATGAAACGGACGTGTAGGCTTTCATCTTCGGGGGTGTAAGCAGGGCGGCGTAATTCGTGTTATCACCAGCCTTGTCTTCAGTCAAAAAAGCGCCGCAAGTCTTATAGACGTCGTCGTCATTGATATATAAAAGTCCTTCCAGTATATCCATATTATTGTGTTTTAAGGCCATCCCGGCGGATTGTTTCTATATCCGTGGCGATAGCTTTTAGTTTATCATTGCATCCGCTTGTATTTTCGGCTATTTCACGTAAATAATCCGTTGACTGGTGCAGTTCGTCGGCAACGTACTGAACGTTGTCGTCGATATTGGCGTCGTGTTGCTGAACGGAAGTAAACAGCCCTTTCAGTTCGGTGCCGGTTTCCTGATCCATAGTCTGAAAGGTACCCGACTTTCCGCTTTGTTGCTCGCCGTCTTCGTTCTTCCAAAGGTTAAAGCCACGTTTTGCGGCTTCCGCTTTCCAGTTTTCCATGAAGTCCTGTGCCTGATCCATATCCTTACCGACACCGGCGTAAAAGTCGCCCATGATGTTCATAGCATCCTTTGCGATCTGTTCTTCAGACTTTCCACTTCCGTAGGCTTCCTCCAACTGTTTTTGCAGTTTGTCAAACTTGCCGGCGAAGAAAAGGCTGTACGCTATCTGCCGCCCTAAATTTTCCAATACTTCAGCACCTTTGTCGCCGAAGTCCGTCCAGGCGTCGCTACCGGTCTGAATAGCGTTTACAATGCTATCCATCATTCCGTCGCCCAGGCTTCCGAACGTGTCGGTAAGGTAGTCCCGAAGGGCTTGCTGGGCTTCGTCGGCCTGTTCCTGTAAATCAATCAGGCTTTGCAGCAAAGCCTTGTTTTCGTCCGACATGGTTTGCGTGTTGATAATAGACTTCGCACGTTCCATGTTCAGCCGGTTTTCCCCGTCGATCAGGTCAGGATATACTTGCAATACGCCCGTATAAATATCTTTTCCTTTACCCCAACCGAATAAACCGGTTTTCTTGTGGCCGGTCTTAACGGTGACGTTATAAAGTCCCCGTATTCCCTGTTCATAGGCCGCCTTTTGCTTGTTGAATTCGTCCAGGCTGCCCTTCAGGTTGAAGGGGCTTAACTTCATTGCAGGGGCATCGCCTTTCAGTTCGTCCTTATATGCCTGTATGGCATCCCGGTACACCTGTACCGCCCTGGCCGCTTTGGCGATGCTCTGTTCCCCGAAGATGTTTTCTGCCTCCTTCATCAGCAAATTTTGCTGAAGCAGAAGAAGGTTATATTCCCGCTGCATTGCCAGTTTATTAGCGGCGACTTCGGCCAGGGCTTCCTGGTGACGTTTTTCAGCGGCAGCGCCCATGCTGAAAATGGCGGTCATTACTTGAATGGCGGCGCCAACGATAGCCAGGATAACGGACGCTTTTTCTACGGCCGATATACTTTCGGCGGCACCTACGCCCAGCGCCTTAATACCGTCTATCATGGCAATTGCACCGCCGGCGATATTACTTGCCGCCTGAAGGGCTTCCTTCGTGCTGTCATCCAGGAAGTCCATACTGTTAATCATGCCGTCGATTTCGGCTTTGCAGCGCTTTATGGCAGTGGAGTTCTTTTTCCACTTTTTGGCGTCGTCCGGGGCTTTGGTTTCATTTTCAGCCTTTACGTATTTGATTTCATCCTTCAGGGCGGCCACTTTGGCACGGGCGACGGCTGTATCTTTGGAGTCCTTACCATTGGTTTTCTCGCTTTCTGCAAGCGCCTTTTCCGCCTTATCCAGCGTGTCGTATAATTGGTTCAGGCTCATGCTGCTAATTTGCGACATAAGCGCTTGGAAGTAAACGTCTTTTTCAGCGTACACCCGGTCAAGTTCGGCCAGGTTGTCGTTCTTTACCTGTTCGGCCTGAACGATTGCTTCCTGTATTTGCCCGTCAGCGTCGGCATTATCCGCCGTGTTGTTCTTCAGGTCGTAGTATTTTTCCTGAAATTCGTGTAACAGTTCGCCGGCTGATCCGTCGGCATCGACGCCTACACTGATAACGATACCCTTTGTATCAGCGGCCAGCAAATCTTCCGCACCGTTCAGGACATTATCTACATAATCCTGAAGTTCCTGTTCCGAAAGAACGGTTCCGTCCGGAAGAATAGGGGTAACCAGGATTTCAGTTTCTTTTCCGCTGGCGTCCTGAATACCGAACTGGCTACTGAACACGGTTGCAATGCCTTCGCCTGCATCCTTCCAACCGGCGGCCGCTAATTTGGCGGCGTCGATTTGAGGACGGGCAAGCAGATCGACGTTACCGGAACCGAAGGCGGCGACCATTTCGTCACCTATCTTTTTAAGACGGCCGGCAGACGTTTGTTCCTGAAGTTTGGCAATGTCGTCCTGGGCTTTTTTCTCTATATCCAGGCGTTGCTGGGCGAAGTTCCGGTAAGGTTCCAGTAACTTCTTCAGGTTGTCCTGGCGTTCCTTCACTTCCTTTTTATTCAGTTCTTCCAGTTGCTTGTCATACAGTTGGGCGGCTTTCACCTTTTGAACGCCGGCCTGGTAGGATATTTCCTGTTTTTGTTCCGGGGCAACCTTTACGCCGGCCTTCTTCAATTTTTCATACAGCGCCAACCGGTCTTTTTCTTCTTTTTCGATCCGGTCTTTTTCCTTCTCGAATTCCAGCTTTGCCTGGGCACGTTGTTTGTCGTAACCTTCTTGTCTTAAAGCCAGGTTTTGTTCCTCTATTTTCAGACGGGCTTTGGCTTCCAGTTCCGCCAGGTTGTTAGTCGGTTTTTCTTTCGGGTCTTTGGGATCAGGGACGTAACCGCCCAGTTTCTTTTTCGACTTTAATGCGATCAGTTCGTCCTGAAGTTTGGCCGCTTCGTCCAGGTAAGCCTGTTTTTCTTCTTTGGCCGCTTTGACCGCTTCTTCTTTTTTCCATTTGCCGTTATTACTATTTTTATACCCCTGATTGGAAGAAAAGAAACGGTCAACCTTACCACCATAACCCCACCAGGTGTCATACTCTGATTCAGGGGTTGCTTCGGCCTGGTTTACTTTTTCGTCAGCTTCAACGGCTTTATTTACCAAACTTTGGGCTTTGGCCTGAAGGAAAAGCATTTGAATGTAGTCTTCCCCCTTTTCCTGAAGAACGTCGTACCATTCAGCAATGGTTTTGTAATAGCCGAAGGTTTCGCCGTATTTCCTGTTTAGTTCCTCAACCTTGCTTTTCTCCTGTTCCTTCGTCCCGGTGAAGTCCTTCAGGGAACGTTTGGTATTATCTATTTCGACACGGGCTTTTATCATTTCAGCCCGGCCGTTCTTTTCTATATCGACCATTTCGGCCGCTTTTTTAGCCGCTTTTTCCTGTGCGTCCGAATATTTATTCCAGGCGATAACAAGCCCCGTAACAACCAGGGAAAGCCCCAATGTCAACGTAGCCATTAAGGCAGTGGCGGCGGCATTGGAAATTCCCAGGGCGGTAGCCAGCCGGACGTTGGCGGCGGTAAGCATATCTTTTGCCCTGGCAACGGTTACAAGGCGGAAAGCGGAGTCTTTATTCAGGGCGTTCATTACTTGCTGCAAGCCCATCGTAATAGCCATAACGGACTGTACTTTCGTCTGTATCTTTATCAGGTCTTCGTTTTCTGAAGCGAAGACACCTATAACGCCGGTAGCGACGGTGAAGCCACCGGCCAGGCCTGAAACGCCCGACATAACACCCTGAAGCCCGGCGTCGTCATGTGCCAGGATATTAGTTTGTGTACGAAGGTCGCCGATAGTATCGGAAAGGTTGGCAGCTTCAGCGGCCAGCTTCCGGTATTCCGGGCTGGTCTCTTTTCCTTCCAGGCGCATTTTTGCCATAGCATCCTGCATTTCCCGAAGCTGCATAGAAAGACGCTTCCCGGTAGTACGGGTTTGTTCGTACTCCTTTTCAACACCTATCAGGGCGGCTTTTTCTTCGTCCAGGACTTTCTTACAGGCGATTATTTCGGCTTTCATTTCCGCCTGGGCGGCACCCGGTGCCAGTTTGGCGTATTGCTTTTCAAGGTCTTTTAAGTCATTTTCCACCTGTTTGATAACAGCCTTCTGTTCGGTAATCTTCGCCTTTACCTGGTCGGCCGACTGGGTAACCTTGTCACCTAAAGACGTGGCGGCCTGGCCGGCTTTATTCAAGCCGTCAGATAATTTGTCACGCATCAGAAATTCAATCTCAACAGGTTTCATATTACTTTAATTTTGATTGGAAATACCCCAGGGCACCGCTACCCCGGCCTTTTTTCTTTGGTTCTTTTTCTTTGCCGGTGACGTAGCGAACAGCGTCGGCCGACATCATAATCAATGTTTGATAATTTACTTTCCACATGATATAGTGCAGGTTCCACCCCGTAGCGGTGGCGATCTGCCATATTACACCGAAGGGGCTATGGCTGCCGACTACCCGGCTGTTTAACTCCCCTTTTTTTCTTTTTGGCTCAGTCTTGGACGTAGCGGGTTCGCTATTTCGCTCGATCTGATAATATTCATAAAATCCTTTGTCCCTAATAAGGTGATAAAACGAAGGTTGGCACCCTGAACAAAAGCGTCCGGAACAAACCAACGGATAAACCAGGCCATGAAGGGCGAAAGGAACCAACCGGAAAAGGCGCCCCGGCAAATGGTTAGGGCTATCATTTTACTGATCCGCTTGCCATGTTTCGCCAGAAAAACCATTTCCTCATGTTTGTTGAAGGCTTTCATTTCTTCGTAGGTGAAGCCGATCTTCAGGTAGTGCCGGGCAATCCTTATCTGATTACCCAGGCACGGCCGTTTCATTGTCATGCGTAGCGTAAGGCGCTTACTGGTAAAGGGTACCCTGATTGCTTTAAACGGCAGGGAAACGCCTATATCCAGCAGGGCTTCCGCCGCTTCCAGTTCTACATTCATAGGTTACAACTTTACACCCCGGCGTCGGCTGGTATATCATCAATAGTGAAGGGGGCGCTGCCGTCGGCCGGTTCCGCAATACTTAGTTTACACTTGATTTTGGAAACGGAAGTCAGGTTCAGGTTACCGCCTATGTAAGCAGACAGCAAACAGTTCGGGATCGTGATACGCTGGCCGCTGTCTGTGTCAATAACAGCTTCGCCGGTTACCTGGACTAATTTAGAGGGTGCAGTCCACCCGGTAACGGCTTCGCCGGTCTTCTTCAGGGCGCCGCCCATTGTCGCCATCAGGTTTTCAGGGCTTAACTGGATCAGGTCAAAAGCCGGTTTGATTGTACCGTTTGATTTCGGGATAATTTTCACCGGATAGCCTTTTTTCTGTGCGGCACGGATTTCGGTTGTTTCGCCTTCCTGACCGCCCCAGTCGAAGGAGTCTTCCTCAATAAAGCCCAGGGACTTTTTATTGAACTTGAATTCGTCCAGGCCATACATTAAATTTTGTTCGTCTCTTTCCATTATAAGTTCTTTCTTTTAAAAATGATTATTACTATCAGTGTCAAAATAACCCCGGCTGTAAAACCGATTGAACACCATTTGAACACTGTTTGAAAGGTGTTTTTCTTTATCTCCGTGACCTGTCTGTCGGTGTCGTTACGTATGCGGGTAAGCTCCTTTTCGTAGCGCTCGCACTGTACCTGAAGACTGTCACAGGTGGCCGACACGTAAACCGTGTCGCCTACGGCTTCCACTTTTACGCCCGCCTGGCCTTTCTTCTCACTGAAGGAAGCGCCGGGCGGTAAGCTATGGAGGCTCTGTGTAGGTATCTTCAGTTCCACCGTCGACAGCGGTATCGGTATGTTTATCACCTGTCGGACTTCTTTCAGTAGGACGCTGTCTGTGACCGCCCTGGCGCTTTCGGTCATTTTCTTCGTACTTCCGCAACTCGTAACGGACAGGGCAATCAGCATAATGCTTGCAAGTGCTAACCATTGACATAGCCCTTTCCAGCCGGGAAATGACACGATATAATTTTCTGTTTTCATCCTGTAATTTTTCTAATGTTGTTTGTAAGTCCTCGCTGATGGACTTGTAGTAATCAAAGATTTCTTTTTTCTGCCTGGTATTAGTTACCTTCCGGTTTACAAACCAGGTGCCCAGCGAAAAAAGCACCCCGGAAGAAATTAAAGTTACAAGCAGGTCAAACCATGTGTACATGTTCTTTCCTTTCATTATTTAGTGAGTAAATCCCAACCCCTGTTCACGTCTACCATGTCGGCCGGAATTCCGTTCTCTACCCGACTCATGGCGGCGGCTATCCTGCACATGACACTTCGGTTATTCACGTCTACCACCTGATCGGGTTGAACACCGGAACCGGCGCAAACTGCCCGGATATAGTTGTCGGTGTTGTTCTCCGAAGGGGGTGCCCAGCGGTTTATCATTTGACGGATCGTTTTACAGCCGTTCAGCCGGGAATAATTTTGCAGTAGTTTCAACATGGCACGGTAACCGTAGGCCATACTGGTAAACTGTTTGAAGGCCGGATCGGTGGAAGGGGTTTTCTCCCCTTGCCACACAGTCGGGCTTTTCCTAATATTGCCCGGATTATTATTTCTAAGTCCCCGGCTCATATCAGTTTCCGTCTTCTTCGTCGATATGTTGGATAGCCGCCTGTTCAGCTACGCTTCCGGCGTCCGGGTCTGTACTGAACCATTTCTTACCGTTGAAATAAAGGTCGACGGTTTTACCGCCGGCGATCATCACGTCGGCAATAGTGATCGTTTTATCGGCTGACTTGTTTGCCACCTTCAGGCGTGCGCCCAGCATGGCTTCATCATCCCCGACAATATTCCAGGAAGCGTCAGCGGTGGGCGTTGCTTCAATGACTGAAGAATAAGCGGAAATTGTAACCGTAGTGCCTACCAGTTTGGCTTTTGCAGTGGTACGGGTATCTAACAGGACAACTTCTTCACCGAAAGCGGTATTCGTGTCGGCCATCATTAGCATTTTGAAGAAGTAAAGTTCGCCGGCATTTTCCAGCTTGTCAATTTGGATCACTTCCATATCATCCACCAGGTTCACACAGCCCCAAAGGTTTGTGTCTAAATCCATAGTGGCAATAGTACCCATGATAACGCCGTCCGGCCATTGCGCCAACGGGATGATAGTAGTATTCTTGAACCGCTGGGCGTTCTGATCCGTCCAGTTCGCACCTTTGGCAGTTTGGGCGGTCAGTTCGTTGTCGTACTGGTCGGCGTCGTTCACGCTCATCACGTACTTAAAATTCGGGTTGTTACGCAATACTTCGGGCGTAGCCTGGCGAATGGCTACCATCCGCTTAATCATGCTTGCTTCGGCTGTCTTTACACGGATAACGTCAGGATCGGAGAATACACGGGTAAGCACGCCGTCGAACAGGTGGTCGTCGTCGTTAATGTCATTGACATAAATACCGTTAATGAAATGGAAGCCCAGTTCAAAGTTCACGACTTTTGCCATTTCTGAAAGCAGCAGGTTCTGACCTTCAGGCGGCAGTTCAGCAAAGACCAGGTTACCCTTCGGCTGGAAGGGACGCCAAATCTTTTCAAAGGTGCGGGGGTTGAAGGTGGTAAACGCCATAAATTCCTGGGGAACCAGTGCCTTTTCGTCGTAGTTGAAAGTTCCCTTTGCGTCGGACTGTTTCGGCATTTCTTTACGCTTCTGAAGCATCTTTCCCGTTTTCATGCGGGGGATAGAAAACTTCTTCGTGATATTCGGTTCGATGTGGATCAGACCTTTCTGCACAAGTTCGTTACCGGTGGCGGCTTTGGTGAGGATTTTTTCTAATACTTCACCGTCGTAATTACTGTTAATAAGATTAATTGCCATATTGTTTTCTCGTTTTTAATGGTTACACGGTATATCCGTTTTTCTTACGGATGTTTGTCATTTCTTCATCCCAGGCACCGGTTCCACCGGCGGCAGGCTTATGAAGGTTATTCATTACACGACGCTTTGCCGGTAATGCTTTGAGGGCGGCTTCGCCGTTTTCACGGTCAGCCTTCAGGAGCGCTTTATAAGTAGCCTTTTGCGGTTCGGTGATACGGCCTTCATCAAAGGCTGTCTGTACCAGGCCGTCGATTTCCGCTTCAGCATCGGCGGCGGCTTTGTCCTGGAAGATTTTCAGGTCTTTCTTCAGGGTTGTTACTTCGGTCGTAAGACCGGTCACTTTTCCGGCTTCGGTTTCCAAATGGGTAATTTGGCGAAGCACGTCTTCATCCGTCGTGCAGTCTTTGAACGCCGGACGCTTTCTTAGTTCTTCTAAATTCATTTGATTTTCTGTTTGTGACTGGGTTTTCAGTCGGTTATTGAATATAGTGTACACGTCGTCGGGCGTTGAGTCTTCCGGGACGCTTTCTTCTATGTCATACAGGCCGTCAATAAGACCGGCGTCAAGGGCTTGCTGGGCGGTCAGCCAGTGATCCTTCCCGTCGAAGTAAGTAGCCTTTATTTCATCAACCGTTTTTTTAAGACGGCCGGCAAGCATTTCGGCCAGGGTGTTTTCCAGTGAGTCAATGTTACGGATCACTTCTTCCAGTTCGGCCTTGTTACCGTATGCCCCGCCCTGGATGCTGTGAAGCATCAGGCGGGAAAAACGGCTCATGTAGACAGGCTTCCCACACAAGGCGATAACGGAAGCCATGCTGGCGGCAATGCCGTCGATATAAATAGTAATGTTGGCTTTGCTGTTACGAAAAGCGTTGAAGATGGCAATACCGGCGTACACGTCGCCGCCGTTGCTGTTGATACGGGCGTCTATATTGGAGTAGCTGGCTTCCATTTCCAGCAGTTCCCTGGTGACGTCCCCGCTACGAACTTTGTCGTAGTCTCCTATGTCCCCGTACAGTAATATACAGGCGGCTGACTGGCCGGGTATCATATTAAAAAATCTATCCATTTGCAAAACGTTTATAGGTTCATTTTTGGCGAATTTCCCGCCTGATTACTCCGCAAAATTGAGCTAACTTTTATCGTTTTGCAAATCGTGGGCGCATGATAAAACTTTATAAGTGAATGATATAACTATAAAGTTGCATGATGCGCCCGCAGTTTTTTTTTAAGCCTTTTATATGACAATTTTGCACATATAAATAAAGGCAATATGGCAGATTTAACGAATAAACAAAAGAAGGAATGGGCGGGTATGCTCTACCTGAAGGAGAACCTGACACAACAGGAAATAGCGGATAAGGTCGGGGTAAGCCGGATCACTGTAAACAAGTGGATCAAGGCCGAAATGTGGGAACAGCAAAAGACCGGGATCACGCTTACAAGGGAAAGCGTAATCGGTAACCTGTACCGCCAGGTAGCGGAGATCAACCGGAACATAGACGGACGGAAGGAAGGGGAAAGATACGCCACTTCAAAGGAAGCAGACGCTCTGGTAAAACTGGCGGCGGCCATTAAGAAAATGGAAACCGATACCGGGATAGCCGACATTATAAGCGTAGGGATGCGTTTTATTGAATTCTTGCGGCCGGTAAACTTGGAATTGGCAAAGGACGTCACACGTATGTATGACCTGTTCGTGAAATCAAGCATAAAGCAGTAGGCCATGAAGCAGGAAGAAAGAGACGCCATCAGGGATTGGGAAGAATACAAGCAAAGTATATACTGTTCCACCGAAGTCGATCCTACCATGTCGCCGGCTGATATTGAGAAACACCGGCTTTATTTGGAAGCGCACCCGGTCGAATGGATAAAGTTCTTTTTCCCGAAGTATGCAAAGTATGAATTTGCCCCCTTCCATGTAAAGGCGATCAACCGCATTATAGGGAACCCTGAATGGTACGAGGTTTTATCATGGAGCCGTGAGCTGGCGAAAAGTACCGTCTGCATGTTTATTATTATGTTCCTGACACTCACCAAAAAGAAAAGGAACGTCGTACTGGCAAGTAATAGCGTAGACAATGCCGAACGCTTGCTGGCACCTTATAAGGCCAACCTGGAAGCAAACCAAAGAATAAAGGCGTACTACGGCGATCAGGTGAACCTGGGTAACTGGACGGCCAGGGAATTCATAACAAAGGACGGTGCCGCTTTCCGTGCGCTGGGTGCCGGTATGTCCCCCCGTGGTAGCCGTAACGAAGAAATACGTCCGGACATTGAAGTCATGGACGACTTCGATACCGACGAAGCCTGTAACAATCCGGACACCATAGAAAAGAACTGGAACTGGTTTGAAAATGCGCTTTATCCTACACGTTCCATCAGCGAACCCACGCTTATACTTTGGTGCGGTAATATTATCGCAAAAGACTGTTGTATCACCCGTGCCGGCAAAATGGCAGACCACTGGGACATTATCAATATCAGGGACGACAAAGGGAAGTCTACCTGGCCGCAAAAGAACACGGAAGAAATGATCGACCGTATTCTGTCAAAAATCAGCATGAAAGCCCAGCAGGGCGAATATTTCAATAACCCGGTATCTGAAGGGAAGGTATTCAAAAACCGGACGTTCGGGAAAATTCCTTCCCTGAAGAAGTTCCGGTTCCTGGTCGTGTATGGTGATCCCACCCAGTCGGAACAGAAAGGGAGGGCGAAAAACAAGAAGGGTTCCCGGAAGGCTGTATGGTTGTGTGGCGAGATTGACGACGTGCTGTACATTATCAAAGGGTTTATATTCAAAGGGACAAATGCTGATTTTATCAACTTTTACTTTGTGCTTCATAAATGGGTGGGTAACCGGTGCCCGGTGTACCACTACATAGAAAATAACTCTATGCAAGATCCATTTTTTCAGCAGGTCTTTAAACCCCGTTTGAAGGCACAACGGGAAAAGACAGGCATAAACCTGACAATCACCCCGGACGAAGAAAAAAAGACCGACAAGGCCGTCCGTATTGAAGCCAACCTGGAACCGATGGATAGGGAAGGCCGCCTGATTATGAATATAGACGAAAAGGAAGAACCGAACATGGCCGAATTAAACAACGAGTTCCAATATTTCGACATGGCTTTAAACTACCCGGCCGATGGTATCGACTGCATCGAAGGCGCAAAGCGTGTCATTGAAAACAAGTTGCAGGAACTTACGCCGGCGACGGTCATACCGGCAAAGTCCATGCGGAAATTCAATAAATACAGAAGATAGTTATCACTTTAATACAAAGAATATATGGGAAGATTTATTTCAAAAGAAGACTTCGACGCCACCGTTCACCGGGATATACTGGAAGCTGTTACACGCCAGGATGATGCGGTAGTCGAAATTTGCACCGATAGGGCTATCAGTGAAATGCGTTGTTACCTTTCCGGGCGCTACGACTGTGATGCTGTGTTTTCCGCCACCGGCAAAGAGAGGAACCAGCTTGTACTTATGATGCTGACAGACATGGCGGTCTATCACCTGTTTTGTATTCACAACCCTACGAAATTGTCGCAAATGCGAAAAGACCGGTATGAACGTGCGGTCGAATGGCTGAAGGCTGTACGCCGGGGCGACATTTCCGTAGACGGGTTGCCGCCGGTACAGAAGTCACCGGAAGAAGCGACCGCCAGTTCACCTTATCAAATGCGTAGTAATAAGAAACGTCGAAATCATTTTTAATCATGGCAAAGAAAAAGAAATACAATAAAATAGCCGTTACCGGGAACGTGGGACGGCAGCCGGACAGAACCGGAACAAAAACGATCATACTAACCCAAACCCGCCGGGGAAACATTGATATAGGCGACTATATGACAGCCTTAAAAGCGGCTGAAAATGTGGACTTCCCTTGCTGGTCGAAACTATATGATATTTACGAAGACATTCTAACGGACGGGCATCTTTCAGCCGTCATACAGAAAAGGAAGTCGCCCATCCTGAACACACCGATAGAATTCAAGCGTAACGGCAAGGTGGACGAAGAAATCGGCGTACAACTCCGTTCGCCCTGGTTCCGTAGTTTCCTTTCAGACCTGGCAGATACCGTTCAGTGGGGAACTTCTACCTTCCAGTTCTTCAGGAACGGGGAATGGCTGGGTTATGACCTGATCCCCAGGAAACACGTAAACCCTATTAAGCGGATCATATTACGCCGGCAGTCGGATATAACCGGCGACAGCTTCGACGAATACGCCGACCTGGTTACTATCGGCAATCCCCGTGACCTGGGTATTTTAGCGAAGGCTGCCCTGTATGTTATTTACAAGCGCAATGCAACGGCGGACTGGGCGCAATTCATAGAGTTATACGGGCATCCACTGAAAGAAGGCATATATGACGGCTGGGACGAAGACTCACGTACCAAAATGACAGACGACCTGTTTAACATGGGGGGATCGGCGGTAATTGTACACCCAAAAGGTACGGAAATAAAGATACACGACGCCGGTAGTAAGTCCGCCAGTAGCGACCTTTATAAATCCTTCGTACAATATTGTAACGACGAACTTAGTAAGCTGGAACTGGGTAACACCCTGACGACTGAAGCCGGCGACACGGGCACCCAGGCTTTGGGTACCGTCCATCAGAGCGTGGAAGATAAAATCGAACGGGCAGACCAAAAGATGATCCTGGACGTTCTGAATTATGAACTGACGGACATATTCACCAACTTAGGCATGAATACGGCCGGCGGTGAATTCTCGTTCGTGGTACCCCAAAATAAAGACCTGTCGGCACGTGTGCAGATTGATATGCAGCTTAAAAACATGGGGCTGCCTATTTCCGACGACTATCTATATGAAACGTATGGCATTGAGAAGCCGAAGAACTACGAGGAACTGAAGAAAGCGAAGGCCGCTTTAACGCCCGATCCTGTTAAACCTGAAGAAAAGAAAGAACCTGAAGACGGTACAGAGGAAGAAGACAAGGAAACGGATAAAGACGACAGCCCGGAAGAAAAAGTCGACAAGAAAAAGGATAAGTTTTGGAAAAACTTCTTTTCCGGCCTTTCCGGTTTTTTTCCGGACGCCCCCGAAAAAGGCAAGGGGGCAGTTTTAAAGTTTTAATGAACAACCTTTACCGGAATGCCCGACAGAATAAACCGGTAGAAAGTGTTTTCAACTTTGACGACGAAGTCCTGAAGAAAGCCCTGAAGAATATCTACGATAAAGATTTTCACCCGATGACCGATATTGAGGAAAACCTTTTTAACGCCACCTGGGAGACTATGAATAAAGCCGCCGATAAAGGCTTTCGGGAACGTACACCGAATGATCCGGATTATGACTTTTATCAGGAGATACGCAAAAACAATGCGGTATTTTCGGCATTTAAAGTACATCGGGCACAAAACGACATGGCAGCGCTTTTACTGGATAAAAACGGTAATTTAAAGCCGTTTGAACAGTGGTTGAAGGAAGTCAGCCCTATTGCAGACCATCAGGTGCGCCATTGGTTGCGTACCGAATATGACACGGCTGTCATACGTGCGCATCAGGCGGCGGACTGGCGGCAGTTTGAACGGGAAAAAGAGTTCCTGCCAAACCTAAAATGGGGAATGTCGACCAGTGTACACCCAGGTGCGGATCATAAGATATTCTGGGGAACTATCCGCCCCATTGACGATCCGTTTTGGAATGTACACCGTCCGGGGGATCGGTGGAATTGTAAATGTCCGCTTACTTCCACCGACGAAGAACCGACACCGGTACCGGAATATGCACCGGAGAATAAGCCGGAACCGGGGCTGGATAACAATCCGGGGAAAGACGCTAAACTTTTCGGGGACACGCATCCTTACATTCAGGAGGCACACCCCGGAGCAAAGAAGGCGGTCGATAAGCTGATGAAACGTATCGAAGGGATGATCGCTGAAATGCCGGGTAACCTCACATACGAAACAAAAATGGCTATTGCCAGGCATAACATTGAACTGGAAAAGGCTCTCAAGATTACCAAAGGTAAGCCTATGAACGTGGAAGAAGCGGACAAACAACATGCAAACCCGAATCATGGGAAAGAAAGAGGCTACGCCATTAATTGCCAAACTTGCGCACCGGCTTATATGTTACGCTGCCAGGGGTTTGACGTTACGGCAAAGTCCAATACTCGCGGATCGAAACTTGAATATTTAAGCAGGGGGATGAATGTATGGGAAGCCTGGAGAAACATCGACGGGACACCGGCGAAACACACCACCATCAACGACTGGCTGGCGGCAAAAGGATATAAGCAAATGACACAAAAACGTTATTTGCAGTTCTTCGATGAAACGTGCAAGGAAGAAGGTATTTACGAATTAAGTATCGGCTGGAAAGGCGGGGGCGGCCATGCCACTATCTTACAAAGGTTCGCAAATGGAGAATTGAGATACATAGAACCCCAGTTGGATAACTCCAAAGGTTCGGGAAGGGAAAGTCACAACCTGGATTACTTAGGGAAATATGGTGCGGCAAATGTGCATAACTGCCGGGGGATAATGCGGATAGATGATAAACTATTCAACATCGACTATATCGAAATCTTCGACAAATAGCCCGATGATGTCGAGGGCATCAAAGCCGGTCACCTCTGTAACACTGGCACCGTCGAATAAAAAGACAAAAGGAAAGCCGGTGTCGGTATCATCCGGGAAACGGAATTGAAAAGCGTCCTTATCCTGGTATTTACCAAGATAATCAAAGGAAAGCCCGTACATATCTACAAGGCTTCCGGCGGCGTTCTTTACTTGTTCCGGTATATTCATAAAAAGCTATTTTCGCAAAGGTAATATATTTTTTTTAAACACAATGAAGAAATGGAGTTAAAAGAATTTTCAGCACTGATAAAGGCCAAACGCAAAGAACTGGGTGAGTTGATGAAACGTAAAATGCCGGTTCTTGCTGGGCGCATGGCTAAAGATCATTATCAGAACAATTTCCGCCAGGGCGGTTTTGTAAATAACGGCCTGCGTTCCTGGCCGAAAGCGAAAAGAATTTCCGCCGGGGGAACTTCCGCCGCCAGTCAGTACGGTACGCTATTGTCAAGCAGAAACCACCTTTTCAGTTCTGTCAAGTACGTGCCAGCGGATTATCGTGTGAAAGTGGCAAACGATCTTATCTATGCGCCTGTACATAATTGGGGCGGCACCCTTCACCCGACCGTTACGCCCCGTATGCGGAAGTTTGCCTGGGCGAAGTATTATCAGGCCGGCGGCGGACAGAAAAAGGGCACAGAGGGCAAAAAAAAGGCCAAAAACGACGAACCGGCGGAAGCGTTAAACTGGAAAAGGTTAGCACTGACGAAAAAGGAAAAGTTAAATGTGAAGGTTCCCCAGCGTCAGTATTTAGGGGAAAGCAAGGAACTAAGCGAAAAAATCGCCGGGAAGACAGAAGAAGAAATACGTAAAATTTTAAATTCATAAGAAAATGGAAGATATATTTTTAGCTATTCAGGAGCGCATAGCGCTGAAAATGCCGGAACTTTCCCTGGTGGATGAAGACTACGGCCAGTTAGTTACAGAAGAAGACACCTATCCGGTGACCTTTCCCTGTGTCCTTATCTCAACCATAGACGCCGACTGGACGGATATAGGCATGGGAGTACAGAAAGGTGACTGTAACATTACCGTCAAACTGGCGATTGATTGCTACGACGACACGCATTATTCATCAGGGACGGCAGACAAGATCAGGGAACGGCTGCAAATGAATAACAGCCTTTACAAGTTGCTTCAGGGCTTCCGAAATACTAAAGAAATGGGATCACTTAAAAGGGTGAAAAGTACCGATTATGCTATACCGGGCGGAAAGAAAGTCTATGAAACGACTTTCCGGTTCAACTACCACGATAATAGTGCGGCTATTCGCCAGTGAACAGGCATAACTGGGCGGGCGTTATTTTGGGCTTACGAACTTTCGGGACTGGCTGTACCACTATGTCGGTCAGCTTCCGGCAGTTCTTCCGGATGATTGCCATTATACGTTCTTCAGATATAAAGAATTCGTCCCTGGAAAGAACTTTCAGGGCGTCGTCAAAGCGCAAGCGCTGTATTTCCGTCCAATAATAGTAACGGCGCAACAGCTTTTCGTCTCTAAGACTGATTAATTCTTTACTTCTTCCTTTTGGCATAGGGCTTATTTTCTATACAAAAGTAGTGTTTTAGCGTCAAATAAAGCAAGAAAAAAGCCTGTAAACTTCAAATTTACAGGCTTTTATTAACCCCGTTAAGCTGATGCTTAACTAATCCATCGTAATAGCGTCGAACCGGTCTTCTTTTCCGGGAATAAACGGTCTTACCTTCGTAACAACCCGGCTACTTACTTTTACTTTTCCGCTACCTTTGCAAAACCTACATTCACAGGATGGCCGGCTTCGGTCTGCCCGGTTGAACACAAAACCCAGTCCTGAACAGTTCCGGCAAATGGTAAGGTGTGGCGCTACGTCCCGGATCACGGTACGAACTTCAGGATCGGTCATTTCTGCCATTTTATCCACATACCGCTGTTTTACCTGACTGTATGCAGTATATTTATAACTTTTAGCAAAGTTTCGTTCCTGGGCTGTCCCTCTGTTCTCCACCTGATCCGCTACGCCCAGGAGAATTTCTTCGCCCCAACGCAGCGCACTGTTAAGCTGATCCGGTGTCTGACAAGAGTCCAGCACCCGCAAAATGGGTGCCAGTTTCTCATTGAATAACTTTTCGACTTCCATTACTTCATGGCTGCCAGTGATAGCGGTAGTTTTACGTCGTTACCTTTTTCGTCCTTCAATGTCACTTCGATAAACTGGCAGGAAGGCGCCGGGCGGTAAGCGGCTTTAATGATAGCGATACCGTCCAGAAATTTTTCATCCTGGGTTTTAATAGCCAGTTTTTCCAGTTCAAGCACTTTGTTTGCCTTCAGGTTTCCTTTGCGGTCTTTGGCGATCAGCCCCATAACGGTTTCAACCAGGGCGGCGGAATTTTCGTCTTTCGCTAATGACGCCAGGTATTCCTTCACCTTTTCAATACCAGCGTTTACAGTGTCGTCCCAGCCTTCATTTATACGGTTTCCCAAAGTGATAGACATAAGGCCGTCCTGGGTGGTAAAAGTGTTACTACGGCGGTCTAACTTCGTTTTAAACAATTCGTCTTTCATGTCGATAAGCAGGTCGGCATCTCTGAACACTTCCTGCTTAATCAGCATCATTTGACTACTAAGGTTCTGTAACTTTTTGATGTTGGTAGTTACAAACTTGTCGGTAAGCGTTTTGTACGTTTCCCGGTCTTGCTGTTGCTGCAACTTTTTTGCTTTGTCTTCGGCTTCGATTTTTTCACGAAGTTCGGCCTTTTCTTTTTCTGTCAATTTTTCGTAATCCATAATTTTTGTTTTTAAATGGTTTATACATTGAGTTGAATTATTCTTCATTGTCGTTAGGGAGTGGGCACCATGTAGGTGTACTACGTGCTTTAGCTGTTCCATCCGCTTTACCTTCCGCATCGTAAGAAATGAATACCGAAGGACTCATTCGTACTCCTGGAAGTAATTTATTAAATGACGGGTGTTTGCATTCCCCACTTGATACGCTATCTATGCCGTTGTCCTTACCATCGTTCCATACAATCAGGTAAGGGCAGTTTGCGCAGCCGCTTACTATTATTTTCTTATTCATATCCATCTTAGTTACTAAGTTGCGTTTTGATAGCTTCCATTATCATAGAGTCGGCCGTAAACGTATGTTCCCGAAGGTTGTCTATACGTGAACTTTGCAGGGAGTCCATGAACTGAAGGAATTCCACGTCAGACTGTAACATAGCTATCTTTGCTTCCTGTTTAATATAGCCCAGGAACAGGCACACACATACGGCTACACCGGCCGCCACTTTTAAAACTGTTTTCATAACTTTTTGAATTTAAACATATATAAATCACACTCGTTGTTGTCCAGGATATAATAATCGGGCTTTATTAAAGCGTTCCAGGCTTCAGGAGATAGTAATCGTTCATCACCAAAGGAAGGGCTTTTATACCGGTCAGTGGGGACATAATGGGCTTGAAACAATACGTTATCATTGTCGTAGGTAGAAATAATTTTCAGTATATCATCGTCGGCAAAGTGTTCTAAAACGCCGTGTGTTACTACCATACTGGGCGCTTCAAAAAATTTAGGCTCACAAATGTTTTCCCTACAATAGAAAAAAGGGACATTACCCAAATATCCACCGGAATAAATCGGACACGTATTTTCATGGCATAACCCCAACATGGCGTTATCTATATCGGAGAAAATAACTTTCGACACTTCTTTTATTTCTGAAGTACCGGTCAGCCCCATAGAGCTGAGCAGTTTTTCTTCCATATTAGAAATAGCCAGGCTTACGGTTCCTATGCCGCAGCCTTCTTCTTTCAATATGATAGGCGCCCCCCCATCGTGCGCTAATAGCTTTATATTGAAAATTATTTCCTTTATAAACAGGCCATATTTAAGCCAAAATGCGTCTCTATAATCATTGTTCCGAACACGACTTTTATAGTATTCGTCCCAGGTTGTTTTTTTCTCTGCCATAATCATAAATGAATTAATTTTCCCAATTTAGACGCTTTATTTAGTGCTTCCGAAAGGGCTTTATCCTTTACTTTTTGGGATGTTTTGTTTTCCCAACATTCACAGCAAACGGCACCACTGGGAGGATTATAAAAAGCGCCTTTTATTTCTTTGTGGCATTTGCGACACTTCAAAGGCTTGTATTCAATTCGTTCTATCTTTTCGATTATATAATCAAGAAAACCGAACTTAATGTGGGGCGGGTTATGAATAGGGCAGCGCTTACCGACTTCAAACAGGCTTTTGCCGCTTATGGGAATTATTGCTCCCCTCCATATAGCCCCCTGAAACGGTTGCGCATCGATCACTTTTTCATCTTCTTCAGACACATACAGTTCCAGGAAGTCCTGGCCTTTATCTTCTAATGTTATTTTTATGGTTGCCATAGTTTTAATATTAATCTTGTATCACTGTAGCCAGCTTTAAAAGCTGATTTAATTCCCGGTCACGGGCGGCCTTTGTCGGGAAAGGCTTATTCAGGGTTCGCCACTCGGACGATTTACCGTCTTTTACTTTTATCCTGGGGCTGGGCTGGTCGTCCGAACGAACAATTATAAAACCCGCCTTAATCACTTTTTCCTGGTCTCGTAAATTCATGGTTATATTATTTAAAGTAAGTACATTCGTATAAATCAACACTACCGCCAATATCAACCCGCACGCACATGGTAAGGCCACAGATAATCGGTTTTTCGCTTACAATGGTACCCGTTAAACCCCTTTGTTCGTCTAATACCGTTTCGCCCTTTGTCATTGTCTGAAGTTTACGGCCAAACGCATCGCTCATAAAGACGGTTGCTGTACGGCCGTCGGCTTCGTAAGCCAGTAGCCCAGTATCAAGGAATTCGACCATTTGAGTAACTTTGTCCTCTATGGCCTTTCTTGACAATATTTGCGGAAATTCAAGTTCATACACGCATACGTCAGGAAATTTCTTTTTAAAATCTTGCTTTTTCATTTTTGAATATTTTAGTTTAATGAATGAATAGATAAATTCAGTAACATAGTCAGCGCTTCCTGGTCGGACTGGGGAGCCGGTGCCGGTTGTTGTTTCTTGACCGGTGCCGGTTTTTCTTTTGCCTTCCGGGCGATGGCCTTCAGCTTTGGAACCAGGGCTTCCAGTTCCGGGATCGTGAGTTTACGAAATACCTTTCCGGCGATACGTGAGTCCAAACAGTAAGCGTCCACCCGATCCCAGTCTGTCGTATCAATCCCTATGACCTGAAGCCAGTGCAAAACTTTCGAACGATAGCCTTTGATACGGGCTTTAAATTCAGCGGCGCCGACATTGCCGTCCAGGGTTTCCTGTAATGAAGCGCACATGGCGTCGTATTCGCTCTGTTTTATTTCCTTTAATGAAGAAGTACGGTTTCCCGTATAGGTCAGTACAAGCTGCTCTTTTAGGCCGTCCTGGTTGCCTGGCATACGCTTTAAAAGCGCATAGAACCGGGCGAAATTGGTTACTTTTCCCATATTCTTACATATTAGTTTTTTGTTCTTTACTATCCGGTACCCAGTGGATCATGACTTCGGCTTTCAGGCGGCCAGTTCCGCCACATACCGGGCACGGGTTATCTTCGTATTCGTCATATCCGATCTGTGTCGGTGTGAAATAGCCCCTACCGTTGCAATAGCTACAATCGTGCCCGGTGCTGGTATAGCGTTCGTCATGGATGCTACCGAAGAAGTTACCGGGTTCAATAGTCAGTATTTCGCTTTTTTTGCTCATGGCTTAATCCAGTTCAGGGCTTTCACAGTCTCGCAGTTCGCTTAAATCGTGCATCCGGACGAATAGCGGATCGCAGTCGTTTGTTTCGTAAACTTCGTCAAACGCTTCCTGGCAGATAGCCCTTTGTTCCCGTGTCTTTGCGTTGGCGTAGTCCTTCATGGCTTCCGTGATCCGCTTCAACGTAATAGGATCGAACTTTTTTCCCAGTTCTTCATTCTTTTTAAGGCTGAACGCCTTCCGTAGTGCTGATAATGCTTCCATAATTCGATGTTATTTAATTGTTAAATTTTTCGTTCTCCAAGATATTCCTGGGCGCCTTCTTCCCAAATGGTGTATTTTTTGACTGATCCGAAAAAACGGCCTTTACTGAATGCCTGGTACCCTTCAACCCATATTTTTAAGCTGGCGTCATACATGACACTTTTAGCGCTACGCCCTGAAGGGTTCTTTCCGTCGGCATGGGAAATAAAAATCAGTAACTTATTCGGGTGCCGTTCCTTGAACTTCAGATATGCCTTATAGGTCATTTGCGTATATTGGAAGCTGTCTATAATGACAAAGTCCGCACTTTTACGCTGTTCCAGCCTTTCGCTTAGGTCTTCCATAGACTCGCCCCGGATTACTTTTAGACGTCTGTTGGCTTCTATCATGCTTTCCCGGCGAAGGGTATTCTGTAAAGTCAGGCTGGTACCTTCTTCCAGGCTGACGTAAAGCACTTTTCCGAACTTGCAAAGTTCACGACACAACTGCATAACGAATGTACTTTTACCGTTACCGGAATTTCCCCAAATGAACCAAACACCGTAAAATTCAGGAGTTCCGAAAGCGTCAGCCCATGCGCCCGTCAGTTTCAGGAGTTTCTTTTTCATTTTCAGTATCTCCGACACTGATAGCGCCCGTTGGAGCTTCTTTTTCTTTGTTTCCTGGGTTGTTTCCGCTTGTTTCATTACTTTGTATATTTCCCGTTCAAAGACCGCTTAAACGGCCTTAAAACGGTGTTCTATCACTATGCCGCCCGGCGTTTCTTTTCAATCTTTATTTTTTTAGTCACACGGCGCATGTCATTTTCATAGCTGGCGGCGTCCTGGATGATATTTTCCAGCGCCTTGTCTTCTTTGATGCCGTTCGCTACACATACCGCATACACGTCGTTTGCCGTGTTCTTTGATATTTTGTAGAACTTGCGACCTATACGGCTGTTTATTTCCTGATAGCCTTTTTTATTATGCTTCAGGCCGCTTTCCATGCGCTTTTCAATGTAGGAAGTAGAAAGGAAGATAATACCCGCTTTGTCTTTCAGTTGGTTGTATATGGTAATGAAGTAGTGAAATACCAGGTCGTTCAGTTTGTCGCCTTCATCGAAAATCAACAAAGGGCTATCCATCTGAATAATACGGGCGATAATAGCCGACAGAATTTCCCGGATATTGTGGCCGTTAGCATTTACGCCGATAACAGCGGCCAGCTCACGGACGAAGTCGCCCTTCTTCATGTCTTCACTACAAAGGAGCGTATATACTTCTTTATGGCTGCTTTGGTAAACACTGGCGGCCGTCGTTTTACCGCATCCGGACTCACCGACTACCCAGGTGACGTCCTGCCATTCCTGGGCATCCTGCATAGCGGCAATTATTTCATGTAAAGCAGTCGTTTCTACTATCTGCAACCCGGCGGCCTGGTGCGGTGTGCTTACCTGGGAATAGATGTTCCGAAACATTTCGTCTGAAATATTTTCATACTTCCCGTTCAGTATGGAAGAAATGGTTCCGGCGCTGACACCGTGAAGACTGGCGGCGGCCTTATTCTGTGAAGGGTACCGGTTACAGTATGTTTTCAGCATGTCCCGGACTTCGTTCTTTTCGTTAATTGATAATGTTGCCATAATCGTAAGTATTTAATTTATTAATATTTATCAAGTAAAGCGACGTCGTTAAAAGTGATATTACTAAGCTGTTTTCCAAGTAGACCGACGTCTATTACTTCTACCTGTTTGGCTGGTTTGGACTGTTTTACGGCTGTCTCCATCATGGTTTCAGCGGTAACCAGGTTTAAGCCTTTTATTTTCGGACGGTTCAGGCCGAACTGTTCAGGCGCTACGCCGTGAATCATTTCCAGTTCTACCGCTTCCAGTTGTTGATTGACACGCTCCTGTTTGTTCCGGTAGTCCATTTTCCGAATGAAGTCCATTTCGCCGGGCTTTTGTTCCTGTATAGCACGATGCACCTTTATGTAAGGTTCGGCGGTGGCTATATACCGCATTCCGTTAGTTTCCTTTGTATAAAGCCGTACCTGTGTCATATCCAGCGGATCATACATGACATAAAATTCTCTGAAAGTGTGCTTTTTGCGGAATTCCAGGTCGGGCATTTTTTCAGCGTCCAGGACTTCATAAGTATATTTTTTCTTGTCGACTTCAATAGTGATCCCGGAAGCGGTGAAGGTTGCCGGCTTCTGTGTAGTAAGCCAAAACATCTCTATCATATCCAACTGATCCACTTCAGTAGTTTTAGGGTTTACTGAAGTTTGGTACATTTCAAAGCGTGAAATGCCAGTGGCCGGATGCTTTGCGTTATTCCAGGCTTCCCTGGCCTTTGCATAAGCTATTTTCAGTTCTTCCAGGGTGTAAAGGTTTTCTTTGTTCGCTTCGATGAATTCCAGGTTCGGGCGGCTGGTTTCCCGTTTGGTAGTAATATTCTGACCGGTAAAGCGCCAGTCCTGGTGTAATATTTCAGCCTGGAAGCGGCCGAAAGCGCTTTCAATCGTTTTAGATTGACCGGAGTAGGGAGCCGTAAAGCGGAAAACGTGGCATATACGTTCGAAGAATTTTGTAGCTTCCAGTTTCTTGTGACCGCCCTGGTTATCTGTTACGATCTCAAAGGGGCGGTGTCCGGCCGTCTGTATGGCCATACGGAAAGAATTATATTGCGCTTCGTAGTTCTCACTGTCAGAAATATAATAGCCCAACATCGTTTCGCTGAAAGCGTCCATTACTTCATAAGCCTGTGTCGTGCGTACTTGCAGTTTTCCGTTCTCGTCATAGGCTTTGTAATATAGGTTTAATTTTGTACCGTCGGCATACCACAAGGCGTCACGCACGGAAGGAAGTTCTGTTTTATGCTTCCGGGTGTACTTTTGGTGTGCAGCCAGTTCGCCATGAACGGCGTCATACCAGCGACGCTTCACTTCCGGACGTTCCAGGTAAGTAACCAGCGACTTAACGCTTTTAAGGGGCTTCCAGCCTTTTTTCTCTGCAATCTCGTTATACTTAACGAATATTTGTGCGTTAGTGTAAACTGGTACCTTACTACGCTTCAAAGCGATAATCTGATTACCGGCTTCCTCTGTGATCTTCAGTGTGTTTTCGTTTCCGTCCTTACCGGAAATTAAGGCGACATAGCCGTCACGCTTGTAGGCGTTTAGCTTGTCACGAAAGCCCCGAAGTTTATCCGGTAGGGTGTGGCCGTAGTCCTTACGGTAAGACTCCGACAAGGTTAGTGCTTTATGCCATAAATCCTTCGGAATACCGCCGCCCAGGGCTTTAACCTTTGCCAAACGTTCATTCAAAGCAGTAAGAACAAACCCCAGCACTGAAGCGTTAATGGTATATTCATAGACTTTTGTATCGACCAGTGTCTTACCGTTCGGCAGTATATAAGTCATGTAAAAATCACGGGCGGCCTTATCTGTTTTCAAGGCTTTCTTTTCCATTTCTTGCTGTTCTAAAATTGTTTTAGGATTTCCGTGTATAGCTTCAAAGCGGGTGCGGAAACGTTCAGGAAGCGAGGAATACACTACACGGACATACCCACCTAAACCACCGCCCCGATGGGCGAGTTCTATGCGGTTGCGTGTCACCAGCTTATTGTAATTTGCGAAGGTCATGACTTGCTGGCCGTCGTATTTTTCGGTCAGTTCGTCGATTGTTACGCATATCATGTTATCAAAGTATTCCATCACTTAAAATTTACTTTGTTACTGTACCGTAGATAATTCGTTCGCTAAATTTTGGGCGGTCGCCTGTATGTTTGAAAGTTCATCCAGGTGCGGGTTGTCGAAGGTGGCTTTTTGTTCCCCGTCAACAAACAGCGATAATTCACCGCTTGAAAGGTTGCCGACCAGCTTAACCCGGACGCCAAAATTTTGTACCATTGTCTTTTCTGAAGTGTTGAAAGTCGTTTCGCATTGGGGAACATAACCCGCTGCCCTTTTGGGATCAGGGTACAGGACACCGCCACGTTCAAAAGCGGCCGCCCGAAGCATACGGGCGAAGTTGCTGTCTGTTTTATAGTTCAGCGCAGCCCACAAAGTTTCTTTCGTCGTTTTGAAGGTTTTAATTATTTCCTTCTTAATCTCCACAGGGAGAAAAATTTGCTTTTCGTTGCTCATATTCATATATGTTTTTTAAGTTACTTCCTTATTACCCATTGCGATGCAGATACTTTTCTGTATATTTGGGCGCTCTTAACTCGGTTAAGATGTTGCAAACATACAGAATATTCTGAAATGAACAAAGAAAAAGGAAATAAAAATGCAGAAATCTCTGCAAGGATTGCAGAAATTGTTGAATTTGTAGGCGAAACCCCTAATAGTTTCGCTAAGAAGTTAGGCTATGACCGGACGCAGACTATATATGATATTCTTAATATGAAGTCTGCCCCAAGTTTTGATTTTTTTCGGCGGTTTTCTATTGCAGGATATTCTGAAATAATAAATTTTGATTGGATATTTACCGGTAACGGGAAAATGCTACAAGTTGATCGGTTATCAATACAACCGGAACAGAATACACAAAGCGAAGTTTTGCAAGAAACAAAAGGAGAGGCTGCCGCTTTTTATAGAATGTATAAAGAGAAAGACGAAGAAAACAAAGAGTTATTAAAAGAAAACGCTCGTTTGGAAGAACGACTCCGTTTAATTGAAACCGAAAGATCAGATTTCGGCCAGAATGCAGGGGGTGTTTCTACCGAAAGCACTTTATTACGTACCAGTCAGGGTGCGACCTCTGCCGGTGCCCACTTAAAGGAATAAAGAACCCCACAAACTAAACAAGCACGTGACCTACGCCTTTACATATCACCGATAAGCGTCCTTTGCAAGAATAAAGGTACGCACGCATTTTTTCGGTGTGCCTTTGTTCTTTTTATAGTATAAAATATTAAATATAAGCTATTTATAAGCGTAAATAAGCGTTCTTTTGTGGGTGTTTTCTCCCTTCTTAAAGCTGTATTTTCCCCCTATTTACGTTCAAAAAATATCATTTAAGGCACGTTTTAAGTAAGTTTTACCTATAAAAAAGCGATTTATCACCGTTAAAAGTGTCCTACCAAATGTCCTACCAAACTATATATTTCGTTTTTCCATATATAAAAAGTGTCCTACCAAAGTGTCCTACCAAGTGTCCTACCACTCTTTTTTTGAAGTTTCAAACATCTTTTAAACAGGTTTTGAAGCAGCCTTTCCGCTTGCATTAGAAATCTTTCCACGTAAAGGCGTTTTTAGGCTTTTGTTTCTACCGAACGATAAGAACTTCAGGAATACAACAAAAGCCGCCGTATTGCCACGAAAAAGGCCATACAAGCGGCTTTAAGCCAACACGAACCCAGCGTCTTTTCATTTGTGGCGCCCGTTCAAGTGTATTATATGCGTTGATGAAGAAAAGCCACCCACTTATGGCGGCCGGTGTAAAGTAAACCTTTTAAAAAGGCCGTTCAAACAGGTGTCCCTGTAAAGCCGGTGTAAACCTGTGTAAACCGTTTCGTTTTTCTTTCTGTTCTTCTCTATCTGTGTTCATCCTCTTATTTATCAATGTTTTACGTTGTGCAGTTCAATGTTGTAAGTTTACAGTTTCGTTTTTCCCCCCTTATATACTCCTTGAGGTACTCCTAGATATTCCTCTGTATGCTCTGCCAATGTCGCCGGATTATAATATATACTGATGCGTGGATCTTCATAACCGTTTAGGACAGAAGCTATTGTTGCTCCCATATAGGTTTCTCCCCAACCGGCAACACCTGCTAACGGGTTTTGATACCCCTTACCGGAGATTTGTATGTTTTCATCAGAAGATTCTATGACACCATAAGAGTTTTCTAATGCTTTTCGGGCTTCACTGGTAGCAAGTGTCTTATTTACATTAGATACGCGCATAGCTAGACGAAGACGTAATGAATTGGCAAATTTTATCCATCTGCTGGCTGTAGGACAATTGCACATATTAATGCTTTTCACGCCATCTTCTTTGCCGCCTTCTTTCAAATAAGTATCCAATGCGTCTACAGCTTTATCCAGATCATCAAAGAATGCTTTATAAGCTTCTTCCTGGGTATCAACAGAGTTTGTTTCGTTTTTTCCGAATTTAGAATAGACAATAGGGCCATAAGTATCAGTTATACGGTGCATGGCTTCTACTTTTAAAATAAGGGTTGCACCATAAAAATGTTTGTATTTGGCTTCATCTTGTGTAATTAATGTTGATTTATGGGCTACTGGAAATATATAATTATAAGTATAATTCCACGCACTGGCTGTCCATCCGGCCTCTAATGCATATACTGTATTTTTATCGCTGAATTTGGAGGCAAAATCATGAAAATATCCTGAGAACATATCATGATTCAAGTTTTGGAATGTCTGCCAAGGCCAAGTGGTGCCTTCTCCCCAGTCGTAGTTAAAATAAATACCTTTTTGAATTGTCTCAAAGTTAGTAGTGTATTTTTGGAAATCATATTCTTTTACAGTATCATCAAAACTACCGTTGATTTTATTGTCAGATTCGAATCCGTCTGTGCATGAGGCTAAACTCAGAAGGCTTCCCACGCATAAAATTGAAATATATTTTGAACTTTTCATAATGTCTTTGTTTTAAAATTAGAATGTAAATTTAACGTTGAAACCAATATTACGTGTAGTCGGCATGCCGAAAACATCAACGCCCTGCAGAGTATTACCTACTGATAAAGTTGCATCCGGGTCAAATGGAGCATCTTTGTACAAAAAGAATAAGTTACGTGCAACCAATGTGAGATCTAATCCTTTGATGAATTTGGTTTTGGCAAGGAGGGTTTCCGGGAATGAATAGCCTAGTGTCAATTCTCGTAAGCGTACATTCGTTGCATCATACATATAGTATTCTGAGATGCCGTTACGTCCTCCGACTGTACCATAGAAGTTAGGAACATCTTTGAATTGGATGCCTTCATATTCCACATAACCGCGATCACGGGATTCTCCGGATTCTTTGCTGACTCCCATTGCGTCAAGATGTGCTTGTGTCAATGACATGACATCTCCTCCGATACGTGCATCAATCAAGAAATACAAAGTAAATCCTTTGTAAGTAAAGGTATTGCTCCATCCTAATAAAGCATCAGGATTAGCATTGCCTAGTAAAGTATTGTTACCTGTAACTTTGATTGGATTTCCTGTCTCGTTTAATTTAATCTTACCATTTTCATCTCTTTCGAATCCGTTTCCATAAATATCTCCCAGTTTTCCACCTTCTTTTACCCACATGTCATAAGCCATGGAGAATCCTTCAGAACCGTAGCGGAATGATTTATAGTCCTTGTGTAAGGAAACAACTTTGTTTCTGTTCATGGACATGTTTACAGCGGTTTTCCAACGGAAATTTTCATTCATAAAAGGAGTACCCTCTAGTGTCAATTCGATACCAGTGTTACGAATTTTACCTGCATTGATATAACGGAACGCATAAAGTGAACCAGCCGGATTGGCTACTCTTAACAGTTGGTTTTTTGTATCTGTACGATACCATGTAAAGTCAATTCCGAAGCGATTATTGAAAAACTTCCATTCTGTACCGAATTCAATGGAAGTACTGATTTCCGGTTTCAAATCACCACGTTGTTCTATATCGTTTGTTTGGATACTTCCACCACATTGAATGATGTCAGCTAAATTGGTGATGCCGATGGGAAGGTCATTGCCGACCTGTGCAAATGAACCACGGAATTTTGAAAAATTGATCCATTCCGGTAGTTTGATGCTGTTGCTCATAATCCAAGTCAAACCTACTGACGGATAGAAAAATCCATTTTTCATACTTTCTGTGTTTGCCAGGGTGGAAGACCAGTCATTACGTGCTGTAATATCTAAATAAATAGCATCTTTCCAACCCACTTGTGCTGTACCAAATAAAGATTGTATAGTACGTTTCGCATCAATTGTTTGGTTGATATATCCCTTTGAAGAGAATATAATATTGGAAACGGTAAATACATTAGGACGATATAAAGATGCTGTTTTGGAGTCGATCATTAAAGAATTGGCTTTGCTGACGTTAATGCTGGTTCCTAATGCGGCATTGATGGAAAAATCATCAAAGGTTTTGTTGAACATGGCCATGAAATCACCATATACTTGGAAGTTTTGTTCATCCGACCATACATAGCGTCCGTTAGGTAACCCTGTTTCATCATTTTTTCCGGCAATGTTTGCTGCTGTTGATGCATACATCTTGTTGTCAAACTTATCACTTACATAGTCTACATTCCCGCGTGCCTGGATACTTAACCAGTCAGTTGCTTTTATATTTGCACTGATAGAAGCTAATGCACGGTAACGTTTACTCTTGTTGGTCACACGATTTTTTATCCAGTACGGATTCTGATCCCATTCGCTGAATGAGCCGTCTTCATTTTTTGTATACCAATTCTGTAAGTTCATATTGCGGTCAGTATCGAAAACTTCAAAGTTTTCAGCGTAGGGAGCCAGATCGGCACCACGGGGAAAAGAATACAAGCCAACCAGCGGATTCAGATAATAACCACCTCCGGCAGGAGTATTACGGATAGTTTGTGTCATCAAACTGGCATTTCCGTCCAATTTTAAACGATCATTAAAGAAACTGGCTGTTTCACGGAAAGTAATATTGTGCTTTTGAAGCTTATTTGAGTCCACGATACCTGTTCCCCGGGTATTGGCATAAGAAAAGTAAGTTTGCATTTTGTCATTACCTGTTTGGAAGGTTAAAGAGTTGATGGCTGTAATACCATTGCCAAACCAATTACCTACGTTATCATAGTCTGTCAGATTTCCTTTGTCGCCCCAACTGCTGGTACCATCGGCAGTTTGTCCATAATTGTTTTGAAATTCCGGCAGGCTGACAGCATGGTCTACTGTCAGGTTAGAGGAGAATGTAACTCTTGACATACCGGCTTTCCCTGATTTTGTAGTAATTAAAATAACACCGTTGGCAGCTGGGAGCCATAGAGAGCAGCGGCAGACGCACCTTTTAATATACTCATACTTTCAATATCATCAGGGTTCAAGTTGGAAACACCGTCACCAGAGTCATGGTTGACCCCGTCATTTTCACCTCCCATAACGGTGGCTGTTGATTCTGTTGTGATATTCAGCATAGGAACGCCATCTATGACATATAACGGTTGGTTGTTACCACTGGCGAATGCTGAACGTGCACCACGGATAGATACTTTTGCCGAACCTCCCAGACCGGATGAACTCTTTGTTGTTTGCACACCGGCAGATTTACCGGCTAATGAATTGATCATATTAGCGTCCTTTACTTTATTCAGTTCGTCACCATTCAGTTGCTGAGTGGAATAAGTTAAAGAGGCTTCTTTCTTTTTAATACCCATAGCGGTTACTACAACAGTTTCCAGTTTCAATGCATCATCTTCCATTTTAATGGTAAAATTAGTCTTTCCGTTTACTGGAATTATGACTTTTTTATAACCGATATAAGATATAACCAGTTGTGCATCAGCCGGAACTTCTAACGTAAAGTTACCGTCAATATCGGTAATTGTACCGTTAGTAGTACCTTGTTGAATAATGTTTGCACCGATAATTGCTTCACCTTGCATATCAGTTATAGCACCTTTAACAGTAATTGTATTTTGCTGTTTTACTTCCTCACGGGCTATATTGCTTTCTTTTGTCAAAACAATGTTTTTACCTTCCATAACATAAGTGATACCAGTTCCGGAAAAAACTTCATCTAGAATTTCGGATACGGCTTTATTTTTTGCGTTGATTTTTACCTTGCGGCTTAGATCTACATTTTTCTTACTATAGACAAACAGGTAATTAGTTTGTGATTCGATGGCAGAAATCAATTGGGCTACCTTCATGATGTTGGTATCCAGACTGACTTTGGCGTTCTGAGAGTGTACATCCATACTGAATGCGCTGAATGCTGTGGTTAACAGAAGAATTAAGGTGATCTTCATAGTTCGTAATATTTGTTTAAAAGCTAAACTTTTTGGGCATAAGTACCCTTCCAAAGAAATTTTTCTCATATCTTTGTAATGTGTTAAGTTAATAAATTTGATTAAGGTCAATTGTTAGCTGTCGAATCGGGGAGTATGGGGGTACTTTCCGATTCTTTTTTCAAAGGTTTTTATGTAATCATAACAGTTCATTTTTTAAGGTTAAACTTCTATTGTGATTTTATTCTATGGTTATCTTGTTATGTTCGTTATCAATATTGTATTTAAACGGATGGTCTTTTTGTATAACTTTTAGTATATGCTCTATGCCGTCCAAATCTTTGAATTTACCAGTGCAGCGGTAGTTCTCTAAGATTTTAGGATTCTTCACTGTTATCTTATAATTATAATATAGAGCAATCTTGTCCAGTAACTCTTTAAACGGAACATCATCGAAATAATAAATGCCTTGCATCCATGCCAAAGCATTGTTACTGCTCATTTCGCCCGTTTTGTATTTGCCGTTTTCCATTGAGAAATACTTTCCTTTTGTCAGGCTGGTAATTGGCTTTTCTTCTTTTGCATTGTTGGTAAGCAAGTTGATGGAACCTTCTATCAGTCTGGCTATAAAGCTGTTTGAACCTTTATAGGAGCATACATCGAATTTTGTTCCGGTGACTTGCACCTTTATGTTTTCTGTCTGCACATAAAAAGGAATCTCCTTATTGTGTGCCACCTCGAAATAGGCTTCTCCGTCTAACGTGACTTTACGGTCTTTTTTACCGAAGTCTTCATCATAAGTTAGTGTGGTTTGGGAATTCAACCATACTACAGAACCGTCAGGAAGATCCATCTGTGCACGTTGACCTGCTGGAATACGGATGGTTTGTGACAATTGTTGTTTAGGTTTATGCATATGTGGCAAATCCATTACAAAAACAATAGCCAGCATGGCGGCAATGGCAATCAGTGGGTACAGGTACAGATGCCCTTTCGGTTTCCGTTGTATGTTCGAACCGTCAGAAAAAAGGGTGACATCAAACAGCATTCGCTCTTTTAGAAAGTGTTCCTTGTTTTCTACACTGCTTTCTACCCATTCCACAATCTGGTTTTCCTCTTTTTCGGTGGTTTCTCCTCTGAAATATTTATGTAGCAATTCGGTTTTCATTCTTTCTGCATTTTGTATATAGAACAGGATAGCTGGAAACAACCCTAGTGGAAAAATGATTTTTTTTTCGATTTTCTCAAAAAAAGTGCTTTTTATCCTCTTTTTTCATTTCAAGTAAAATTATTACCCCCCTGACACACTGCTAATAAAAAATATTAGTAACTTTGCAACACCCAAAATAAGCGAGATTGTATTTATACACTATAAACAAAAATAAGAGATTATGATGACAATTGACAAATTCAACTTTGCCGGTAAAAAGGCAATTGTCCGTGTGGACTTCAATGTACCTTTGGACGAAAATGGTAAAATTACTGATGATACTCGTATCCGTGGTGCTCTTCCTACACTGAAAAAAGTGTTGGCTGATGGTGGCAGCTTGATTATCATGTCACACATGGGTAAACCCAAAGGTAAGGTAAATGCTAAATATTCATTGAGCCAGATTGTCGATGCTGTTTCTGAAAAATTAGGTGTACCTGTTCAATTTGCTCCTGATTGTGCGAAAGCCGGTGATGCTGCAGCTGCTTTGAAACCGGGTGAAGTCCTGTTGTTGGAAAATTTGCGTTTCTATCCTGAAGAAGAAGGAAAGCCTGTTGGCATTGACAAAGAAGATCCTGCATACGAAGATGCCAAGAAAGCGATGAAGGCTTCTCAGAAAGAATTTGCCAAGACTTTGGCTTCTTATGCTGATTGCTATATCAATGACGCATTCGGTACTGCTCACCGTAAACATGCTTCTACAGCCGTTATCGCTGACTATTTCGATGCGGACAACAAGATGTTGGGGTATTTGATGGAAAAAGAAGTTCAAGCTGTTGATAATATCCTGAAAGATATCAAGCGCCCGTTCACTGCTATTATGGGTGGTTCCAAGGTGTCTACTAAGATTGGTATCATTGAAAACCTGATGGATAAAGTGGATAACTTGATTCTTTGCGGTGGTATGACTTATACTTTTGCAAAAGCTCAAGGTGGAAAAATTGGTAATTCTATCGTAGAAGATGACAAATTGGATTTGGCTCTTGATATCATTGCTAAGGCTAAAGCTAAAGGTGTGAATTTGGTATTGGGCTCTGATTGTGTGGCTGCTGATGCATTCTCTAACGATGCTCATACTCAGGTTGTTCCTGCAAATAATATTCCTGACGGATGGGAAGGTTTGGATGCAGGTCCTGAAACTCAGAAAGCATTTGCTGCTGCTATTGAAGATGCCAAGACTATTCTGTGGAACGGTCCTGCCGGTGTTTTTGAATTCGATAACTTTACTGCCGGTTCACGTGCTATCGCTGAAGCTATCGCAAAAGCAACTAAAAACGGTGCATTCTCATTGATCGGTGGTGGTGACTCTGTAGCTTGTATCAACAAGTTCGGCATGGCTGACCAGGTTTCTTATATCTCTACCGGTGGCGGTGCTTTGTTGGAAGCAATTGAAGGAAAAATTCTTCCGGGTGTTGCAGCTATCAAAGGTGAATAATTAATTTTCTGCTATATATAAAAAAGGCAGCCTTTTCGAAAGCTGCCTTTTTTATATTCTTTATTTTGTACTTTTCAGAACATGAACAAAACTGTTGCTACCAGTCTGTTGTTTGAAACAGAATGAGTATCAATAATCTTTCCGTTAGAACTTTTCATGGAACCATACCATGCGGAAGTAAGATTGTATTCAACTCCCAATTTCCAGTGAGGCACATTATAGGTTAGTTCTGCGCTGGTGCTTACCAATTGGTCTACATTGGTTCCTGTACCATACATTTTACTTATTTCGTCACTCGTTCCTAAATTTTTCATATAACCTAAAAAAACAGCCGGTTTCCATTTCTTACCGTATGCAATGTTCAGCCATGAACTAGAATTCCGGTTGGGGGAATACTCTTGTTCTCCCGTACGGGCATCAGTGGATTTTACACCGTATCCGCCCAGCATGGATACTTGTGTAAGATTGGAACCCAAAATACTTTTTGCTGCCACATACCATAGGGGAGAAGTATATTTCATGTGAACTTCGTAAGACAGGGCAGTGACACGTTCATCCACTTTGTAAACTTCATCTTCTACTACCGATTGAGTACGAGGTTTTAATGAAATCATTTCAATGCCTGCTCCCACTAGCCAGTTGCTTCTTTTGTAATCTGCACCAATATAGATTTCGGGTATACAACTTTCTTTTATGTATTTCTGGCTTTTCCCATCAGGACCTTGAGACAGGTATTGGGATTGCCAAATAGCCGCGCCTGTCAGTTGTATATCACCAGCTTTGTAGCGGAATCGTATTTGTGGGGCACGGCTGAACGGTTGGAAAGGAGCTCCCATATTCAGATTCAGAATTTGTGGAGCAACGTCACCATATAACGGATGCCAGGTTTGTCCCAACAGTAAAGACGGTTTTCCCCAATCAAGGTTTAAATAGGCATGGCGCAGACGTACAGTGGAGAAGGTTGTTCCTGATCCGCGGAAGTCCATTTCTACTTTTGCGGAGGTTTTTGCTCTTCCCAACTTGGGACCTTGCACATCTATTCCCAAACGGGTATATAAAGTATAAAAGCTTCCATTAGCTGTCGCATTCAGGTCTTTACCTGTTGCATCGTACACTTTATCTTTGGGATACATATAGAAGAGCCCGTCAACAGTTTCTTCATTGGCACGACTATTGTAATAGAAGTCGGTGCGGATTTGTCCGTAGAACTTGTAATTGAAATCTTTGTCTTGAGCAAAACTTTTTGCCGATAGCAGTAAAAATGTGAATAAAAATAAATATTTTCTCATATTTTAAAGGGTTATTATAAACAGTCGGCAAAATTACATAATTTATTTGAAAATCGCACGTGTGTCTTGGTAAAAGAATTGTGCGCCTCTACATATAAAGTCTGCACCGATACAAATTATTTTTGTTGCCTCATTCAAGGCAACATTTGAATCTTGTCGTATTCTTCATCAGTTACGGGTTCTAACCATTCATTGGATGTGTTTTCTCCGGAAAGTTCGAATGCAAGGTGGGCGAACCAACTGTTGGCGGCTGCACCGTGCCAATGTTTTACGTTGGCAGGGATATGGATCACTGTGCCGGGAAGAATCTCAACAGCTGCTTTACCTTCCTCTTGATACCAGCCACGACCGGCTATGCCGATAAGCATTTGTCCGCCACCTTGAGTTGCATGGTGGATGTGCCAGTTGTTACGGCAGCGTGGTTCAAAGGTGACATTGGAAATGCTTACCTGTTCACGAGAGATAGGGGCGAGGTAACTGTTACCAGTGAAATATTGTGCATAAGCGGTGTTTGGTTCTCCGATAGGAAAAATCATTTCGCGTTGGAACGTTGTTTTTTCATCTTTATCTTTACAAGAGATATCTTCATTCCATACTTCTTTGGCAAGACGGAATGCCGCCCATGCTTTCGGCCATCCTGCATAGAAGCCGATGTGAGTGATGATCTCTGCAATTTCCGTACGCGTAATACCGTTGTTTTTGGCTGATTGGAGATGGAATGTAAGCGAACTGTCCGTTATTCCTTGACTGATGAGTGAGGTGATTGTGACTAAACTGCGGTCACGAAGACTGAGTTGCTCGGTGCGGCTCCACACTTCTCCAAAAAGAATGTCGTCATTAAGTTCCGCGAATTTAGGAGCGAATGTTCCTAATTGGTCGCGTCCTGCTGTCTGTTTGATCTTTTTTTGTGCCATACTGGTTGTTGTTAAAATACTGAATATTAAAAGTAAAATGACTTTGTTCATAGCGTTCATATTTTAAGTCTTTCAATATAAATTCTATGTACAAAAGTATGGAGTTGAAAAAAATAAGATTGTACCCAGATTACAGATTTTTATACCATTTTTCCTGTTTCGTTTGTTGTGCTTTTTAAAATGAAATTCCATTGTCATCCGGCTAAGTTTTCAATCAGGAAATAGAAAACAAGGTTTTGAGCCGGATTACAATGGAATTCAAATCTCCTTATATAAATAGGTAATTAATAGATTTCTATTTCGTCCAAAGCTATTGTGCTGGGTACCTCGCTTTTATCATGAGGGCTATAGCAATCAATTCCATTGCGTATTTTACCTCCGCTTGTAAATTCTATTTTTACCTTCACCGCTTCTTGTGCCGGAAATTCTATTTCTTCATCGAAGCCTCTGAACGTATTTTCTTTGATATCGTAAGTGAATTCTTTTTCGGCTACTTTCTCGAATTTGTTGTCTAAAGAGGAAACATAGACTACAGCTTTGCTCACCGGCAATATTCCACCTGCTGCATTATACAATGTACCGAATCTGATTTTACGGATAGTGGCTTTCTCAAAGTCTACTATAAAAGTAACTTTGTCATTATTGTCTGGGCTGATACCTACCCACGGGGTGGAGGAGGCATTATTTCCACGTTTTCCATTGGTCAGTCCTAAAGTCACAGTGTCTGCGCCCAATATATCATTTTCTCCTAAAATATCACCTTTCATACCTTTGGGTTCGGGCATGATTTCATATTTTTTCCCACTGATTAAATTCTTGTAAAGCTGTTTATGAGTAACCTTACCGATTTGTTTGCCGTTAACGAAAGCAGCGGCTTTCAAGTCGTATGTGCCGTCCAATGGGAATGGACGATTGTATAAGTTGGCATGTATGGATGGTTGCTCACCATGAGTCGTATAATAGATTTGTGCTCCCGGATAGAATGTTTCCAGCTCTACATTCAGTACACCTTCTTGGGTAGCACGGGTGTTGATATTTACATCAAAGAAGTTGAGGCAAGGTTTTACGCCCATTGCTTCCAGACGTTGGAAGTCTTCAACCATGCGGTTGCAGAATGAAGTAAAATTCTTTTTCTTCATCGGAGTCCAGCCGGTTTCGGATATAGCGATCAGGCGTGGGAAGATTTGATAATCACGGTTATCCTCAGTTGGCATATATTCTGCCCAGCAATTGGCCTGTACACCAATGATGTGCTGTTTTACCAAACTGTCTGCATCAGCCGGTACAGGATTATAGCTGTATGTCTTTTTCAGTGTGTTGTATCCACCGATAGTAACAGGGGCTATTTCCGGTTCTTCCTGGTAATGGTCAAGGTAAGCGTAAGGATTAGGAGTCATAATAGCATCATGTCCGGCTTTGGCTGCGGTCATTCCGCCTTCCACACCACGCCATGACATCACTGTGGCGTTGGGGGCAAGCCCTCCTTCCAGTATTTCATCCCAACCGATGATATTACGTCCTTTGCTGTTCAGGTATTTTTCCACACGGCTTACGATATAACTTTGTAATTTCTCTTCTTTCGTATGCTTTCTTCCGTCTACGGGATTGGGAGTGATATCATTTTCCAATCCCAGTTCACGTATCAGTTTTTGACAATGTTCACATTGTTCCCAAGCTGTTTTAGGACATTCATCACCACCTATATGTATATAAGAGCTTGGGAATAATTCCACCACTTCGTCCATGACTCCTTCCATAAACTGGAAGAAGGTGTCGGTAGGGCAGAATACTTGGTCAAACACACCCCATAATTTGCAAACTTCGTAGGTGCTGTCCGGAGTACAGGACAATTCAGGGTAGGAAGCGATAGCGGCCAAGGCATGTCCAGGTAACTCTATCTCCGGAATGACAGTGATATATTTGCTTTGAGCGTATGCAACGACTTCTTTTATTTCGTCTTGTGTGTAAAAACCTCCGTGGGGCTTGCCGTCATATTTGAATGGGTAATGGGTATAGAAATAATCCACCATGGTTTCTGAACGTTGAGAGCCGATCTCAGTCAGTTTGGGGTATTTTTTGATTTCAATTCTCCAGCCTTGGTCGTCTGTAAGGTGCCAGTGGAAGGTGTTCATTTTATGTGCAGCCAATACATCTATGAATTTTTTGATATAATCTATAGATGCGAAATGGCGGCATACATCCAGCATGGCTCCGCGATAGCGGAATGTTGGGGCGTCTTCTATTTCAACGCAAGGTACACTCCATTCGGCATTACGTGCTCTTTCTTTACAATAGACATCCACCGGCAACAGTTGATACAGGGTCTGTAATCCATAGTAAAAGCCGTTAGGCGCCGATGCGGTAATTTTTATCAGTTGAGGGGTGACCGATAACTTGTAGGCTTCTTTTTCCATCCCCGGAATGCTGTCAAAAACAATGGAGGGTACATTTTCATGTAACTCGTCAGTCGGTTTCAGCTTGAGACCGGCTATATCCAGGAGAGTGGTTGACAGGCCGGAAGCAATGTGTTTCACTTCTTGTGAGGCGTTAACGACGATAGGAACATCACTGTTCAGGTAAAAACGTCCCTGCTGCTCGCTCATGGTAACAGGCAATGGAACTACATTGTACTCATTGATTACTTCTTTCATTTGGCATCCACACATTAATAACCCAACGAAAAATACTGGCAGACTCTTTTTCTTCATAATAAATCTGTGTTAAGTTTTTAAATAAAGGGGGTATAGAAATTCTTTTTGGACAAAAATAGCAATAAAAACGGAATAAACATGTTTTTCAGAGAGATTAATATGTTTACAATATAAAAATATTTTTCACAGATTTGTTTCTTTATTGCTAATAGAATGCTATCTTTGTCCGAGTTAACCAATTTATTAATCTAACACGCATGACAGCAAATACCCCCAAACGCTTGCTTGCTCTTGACATATTGAGAGGCATTACTATTGCAGGCATGATTCTTGTAAATAACCCCGGTTCATGGGGGCATGTGTATACTCCGTTGGAGCATGCCGCCTTTAACGGGTTAACCCCTACCGATCTCGTTTTTCCTTTTTTTATGTTCATTATGGGAATATCCACTTATATTTCTTTGCGGAAATATAATTTTACTTATTCTCATGCTACATTACGGAAGATTGTGAAACGTACAGTCGTTATTTTTTGTATCGGTCTGTTTTTGAATCTTCTGGCCAAATCGGTTTTTACACATCATCTGAATTTTGAAGAGTTGCGTTATTTAGGAGTCATGCAACGGCTTGCTATAGGATACGGTGTGACTAGTCTGGTTGCTATAACGGTGAAGCATAAATATTTTCCCGCTATCATTTTGGTGACTTTGGCTGTCTATTTTCTTTTATTGGCTATGGGAGACGGCTTTAACTTGTCGGCCACTAATATAGTGGCCCGTTTTGATGTATGGGCATTGGGTACATCCCACATGTACCATGATGGTGGAATGGCGTTTGATCCGGAAGGACTATTGAGTACGCTTCCTGCGGTGTGCCATGTAATGGTAGGGTTTTATTGTGGAAAGTTATTGTTTTCTGCTAAAGATAATGACGAGAAGATACAACGATTGTTTTTGGTGGGTACAATTCTCACATTTGCCGGCTTTTTGTTAAGTTACGGCTGCCCTATCAATAAGAAAGTGTGGTCGCCTACTTTTGTCATTACAACCTGCGGATTGGCATCCAGCTTTTTGGCTCTGCTTATCTGGATCATTGATATAAAAGGTTATCAAGGTTGGTGCGTTTTTTTCCGGTCGTTCGGAGTGAACCCTTTGTTTATTTATGTGTTTGCGGAAATAATGGGGATTCTATTGGGCGCTACGGGGGCAAGTGTCTTTATTTATGAAAAGGTACTGGTTCCGGTGTTGGGAAATTATCCCGGTTCATTAGCCTATGCTTTGTTGTATGTATTATTTTGTTGGAGTATTGTTCATATTTTATACAAGAAAGGTATTTATGTCAAGATCTAAAAACGGAAACAGAAAATTAGTTAAATGAAAGAGACGAAGAATGTTTTTATGTCAGAACTGACGGAGGTGTTTAGCAAACGTCAGCAACAGTTTGTTCAGTTTGCTTACTCGTATGTCAGGAACAGGGAAGAGGCTGAGGATATTGTAATGGGGGCTTTTACTAATGTATGGGAGCACCGGAATGAGTTACAGGAGGATACCAATATTTCTGCGTTGCTGTTGACTGCCATAAAAAATCGTTCATTGAATCATTTGCAACACTTGGAGGTACGTATGCGTGCCGAGCAGCATATAGGAGATATGCGGCAGAAAGAACTGGCTTTGCGTATCTCGACTTTGGAGGCTTGTGATCCCGATAAATTGTTTTGTGATGAGATTCAAGCTTTGGTGCAGGAAGCCATTAGTGAATTGCCTCCTACAAGCAGGGAGGTGTTTATTTTGAGCCGGATGAAAAATTTACCGAACAAGGAAATTGCTTTGCGGCTGGATATTTCTGTAAAGACTGTAGAATTTCATATCACCCGGTCGCTGAAACAGTTGCGGGTGCAGCTGAAGGATTATCAGTTTCTTTGGAGTTTTTTATAAAACAAGACCATGCCTCAGTTATTTGGACATGGTCTTGTTCTTATTTCATATACAGGAATCAGAAACTATAATCTGCACTTAAACCGAACACTTTGTTGGTACGGCTATATACATTTGTTCCGGGTAGTCCGGTTCCGTTATAGTTGGTTGATTTTTTTGTATAATCCTCATAATTAGTCCACATATAACCAATATTTAAATTGAGGTGTTTGTTCATCTTTATTTTGGCTCCGACTCCCAAAGAGTAAGAATCACAAGAAAAACTGGTATCTGATTGATAGTTATCTGATAGTCCGTAGTCAGTGATTTGTCCACCACAGCTGAGGGTTAGTTGCTTGGTTACATCAAACTCAATACCTGCCAAGTATTCATTGGTTCCTTTAGTCAGATATTTTTGTTTGCCGTTTGCCATACCTGCATTTTTGTCATCATAAAAATGATATTCTACAGAAGCGCGAAGTACCGGAAGGAATTCGTAGGCGGCTGCGATAGAGAGCATGGCTGGGATGTCATTGGGGGTGTTTACACCGTGTTTGTAAGGAGCTATCATTGCTTCACCTTCAGGAGTCCGGGGATATTCTATATTCTTTGTATTGTTTTCGATATTCAAGTTGGTCTTGAATTCATATTTGGCACCAATGTTCAGTTTACCCAGTTTAGCATTTACACCGATAACAGGAGTAAGTCCCCAGCCGGTTTGGTCACAGTCTAGAGCAAGAGGCAACAGGTTTGTGTCTGTTCCTTTTACAATAGCGTTCAGAAAGCCTTTGTAGCCACCGGTAAAGTAGTTCATTCTACCTCCACCGAATACGGAAAGCCATTCGGTAGCTTTATAGGATAATCCCAGCTGCAAAGAGTAAATATATTGTTTACCGTCCATGGCACTTGTTATATCATACATATCAGGAGTTATAACCGTAGGTTTTTCTGCTTTTAAACCTTCTTGAAAAATACCTGCCATAGCTGAGGCGTCGAACATAGGCAGTCCGTCATCAAAAGACGCCTTTCCACCTCCGGCAGTGATGGCGAAGAATCCTGAAATTGTCCACTCACCTTTTTTATATGCGGCGAAGAGGCTGGGGATAACCGGTGCGGCGGCTGTTCCTTCGTAATATTTTTCAAAAGGCTTGTCTGCAACAGTAGGACCTGTGGCGCTAACGCCATTGTATGTCATAAAACTGGCATCAATATTTCTAGTCTGATAAGCGCTCTGAATGCTCAATCCTACATGGAATCCGTCTTTGGGCAAGAAAGCCAGGCCGGCAGGATTAGATAAAGCACCGTCTATTTCTGTTGTAGCACCACGGGATAGCATACGGAGAAAAGCTGCATGTTGATTTGTATTGGTTAAAATACCTCCTGCGAAAGTTGAATTTGAAACGATTAGTGTCGCTGCACTAATTAATAATAGTTTCTTCATTTATTACTTGATTTTTTGTTTGCGGGCGCAAAGGTAGGATAAAATAACACACGGGCAAACCTTTTGTGCAATTATTTGTGTCGTCTATTGAAAAAATCAACTGTTTCAATAGAAACTATTTACTTGGATGATGAATATCCTTTTTTTTATTTGTGTGATTGATTGGTAGGAACTGTGGAATGAGGGAGCGTGCTGATACTTTTGTGATATATTTGTTCCGGCACGCCTGTCCGCTAAGTAAATTCCTGGTCTGTTTACGGTTTCTTCACTCCATTCAGAACACCGGATTGAAAAGAATGTAGTATCTTTGCAACTCTTTTACTCAATGCAAAAAAAATATATGTATACCAACAAAGAAATATGGAACGTAAGTTATCCGATTTTTCTCGGATTATTGGCGCAAAACATTATCAATGTGACAGATACTGCTTTCCTAGGCAGGGTAGGAGAAGTCGAGTTGGGAGCTTCCGCCATGGGTGGATTGTTTTATATCTGTGTCTTCACTATTGCTTTCGGTTTTAGTGTCGGTTCACAAATCTTGATTGCTCGTCGTAATGGAGAAGGACGTTACAAAGATGTGGGTCCCGTAATGATACAGGGAGGGACATTCTTGCTGGGATTGGCGATGCTCATGTTTGGGCTGACACATCTTTTGGCCCCATCCATTGTCCGCTTGCTCATTTCATCTGATTCCATTTTTGATGCTACCATGGAATTTCTCAACTGGCGTATTTGGGGCTTTTTCTTCGCCTTTGTCAACGTGATGTTCCGTGCGCTGTATATTGGTATTACACGTACTAAGGTGCTGACAATGAATGCAGTGGTTATGGCATTGGTGAATGTGCTGTTGGATTATATTTTGATTTTCGGTAAGTTTGGAATGCCGGAGATGGGGATTAAAGGAGCAGCTGTCGCTTCGGTGATGGCTGAAGCCGCTTCATTGGCTTTTTTCTTGATTTATACCTACGCAAAGGTGGATTTTAAGAAATTCGGCTTGAATCACTGGCAGAAGATTGACTTTTCTTTATTGGGAAAAATTCTGAGTATTTCGTGTTTTACCATGATACAATATTTTTTGGCCATGGCTACTTGGTTTGTCTTTTTCATCGCGATAGAACGGTTGGGTCAACGCGAGCTGGCGATTGCCAATATCGTGCGTAGTATCTATATTGTGATGCTCATTCCGGTTCAGGCATTGTCTACTACTACCAATTCATTGGTCAGCAATCTGATTGGTGCGGGGGGGATAACCCATGTCATGCGTTTGATTTGGCGTATAGCCCAGATGTCGTTTCTCATTATGGTGGTCTGTGTGGCGGTGGTGGTGCTTTTTCCTCATGCCATGCTTTCGGTTTACACCAACGAACCGGCGTTGCTGGTAGAGTCTGTGCCTTCGTTGTATGTCATTGCCGGAGCGATGATTATCGCATCAGTGGCGAATATCTATTTCAATGCCATTTCGGGAACTGGAAATACGCAGGCTGCTCTGATACTTGAAATGGGGACTTTGGTATTCTACGCCCTTTACATTCTATGGATAGGCATGGTGGTGAAAGCACCGGTTTCTGTTTGTTTTTCTATAGAGGTGGTGTACTATAGTTTGTTACTGCTTAGCAGCATTATTTATTTGAAAAAAGCAAAATGGCAGAATAAAAAGATATAAGGTTCATAAGTTTTTTGTATTTTTGCACCCTGTTGTTATTCTGAAGGTTAGTAAAGAAGGACAGGCAATCATAATTCGTAATTTATAATTAAAGATATATGTTCGATAATTTAAGTGAGAGACTGGAACGGTCTTTTAAGATTCTGAAAGGTGAGGGAAAAATCACCGAGATTAATGTAGCGGAAACATTGAAGGATGTGCGTAAAGCTTTGTTGGATGCTGACGTGAACTATAAGGTCGCCAAAGGCTTTACTGATACTGTAAAAGAAAAAGCTTTGGGGCAGAATGTGCTTACGGCTGTGAAGCCCAGCCAGTTGATGGTAAAGATTGTACATGATGAACTGACTGCATTGATGGGCGGTGAGACTGCCGAATTGGTGTTGGAAGGTCGTCCGGCGGTTATCCTGATGTCAGGTCTGCAAGGTTCCGGTAAGACTACTTTCTCCGGTAAACTGGCCCGTATGCTGAAAACCAAGAAGAACCGTAAGCCGCTGTTGGTGGCTTGTGACGTTTATCGTCCCGCTGCTATCGAACAGTTAAGAGTATTGGGAGAACAAATCGAGGTTCCTGTATATAGTGAATTGGACAGCAAGAATCCGGTGCAAATTGCATTGAACGCTATTCATGAAGCAAAAGCGAAAGGTTATGATTTGGTCATTGTCGATACAGCCGGTCGTCTGGCTATCGACGAACAGATGATGAATGAGATTGAGGCGATTAAGAAAGCGGTCAATCCGGATGAAACATTGTTCGTTGTCGATTCAATGACCGGTCAGGATGCGGTGAACACAGCCCGTGAATTTAATGAACGTCTGGACTTTAACGGTGTTGTGCTGACCAAGTTGGATGGTGATACCCGTGGCGGTGCCGCTCTTTCTATTCGTACCGTTGTGAATAAGCCTATCAAGTTTGTGGGTACCGGCGAAAAGTTGGATGCTATCGACCAGTTCCATCCTGCACGTATGGCAGACCGTATTCTCGGTATGGGTGATATCGTGTCTTTGGTAGAACGTGCGCAGGAGCAATATGACGAGGAAGAGGCAAAGCGTCTTCAGAAAAAGATTGCCAAAAACCAGTTCGACTTCAATGACTTTTTGAGCCAGATTCATCAGATAAAGAAGATGGGTAACCTGAAAGAGTTGGCTTCCATGATTCCGGGTGTGGGTAAAGCGATTAAAGACATTGATATCGATGATAATGCATTCAAGAGCATTGAGGCGATTATTTATTCCATGACTCCGCAGGAACGTACAAATCCCGAAATCCTGAACGGAACACGTCGTACGCGTATAGCCAAAGGCAGTGGAACCAGCATTCAGGAGGTAAACCGTCTGCTGAAGCAGTTTGACCAGACCCGCAAGATGATGAAGATGGTGACCGGTAGCAAGATGGGTAAGATGATGCCGAAACTTAAAAAGTAAGGTTTAAATAAACAGGTAGGGAGAAAGTGCGGAACTTTCTCCTTTTTTTATTATGCAACGTGGCTGATTTATGCTACATTTGTTGCTCAATGGATTATTTATAAATAAATAGTATGCAACTAATTGATGGAAAAGCTATTTCGGAACTGGTGAAGCAGGAGATTGCTGCGGAAGTTGCCGGAATCGTGGCTAAAGGTGGCAAGCGTCCCCATTTAGCTGCAATCCTCGTTGGACACGACGGGGGAAGTGAGACATACGTGGCGGCTAAAGTAAAGGCCTGTGAAGTATGTGGTTTCAAATCCAGTCTGATCCGTTATGAAGCAGATGTGACGGAAGAAGAATTACTGGCAAAGGTCAGAGAACTGAATGAGGATGCTGACGTGGATGGTTTTATCGTACAACTTCCCTTACCGAAGCATATTTCCGAGCAGAAAGTGATTGAAACCATTGACTATCGTAAAGATGTGGATGGTTTCCATCCTATCAATGTAGGACGTATGTCCATTGGCCTTCCTTGCTATGTATCCGCTACGCCTAATGGTATTCTGGAATTGCTGAAACGTTACCATATTGAAACACAGGGAAAGAAGTGTGTAGTATTGGGCCGTAGCAATATTGTGGGTAAGCCTATGGCGAGCCTGATGATGCAGAAAGCTTATCCGGGTGATGCCACTGTAACTGTTTGTCACAGCCGCAGCAAGGATTTGGTAAAAGAATGTCAGGAAGCTGACATTATCATTGCTGCACTGGGTCAGCCGAATTTTGTGAAGGCTGAGATGGTGAAAGAAGGTGCGGTGGTTATTGACGTGGGTACTACCCGTGTGCCGGATGCCACAAAGAAATCCGGATTCAAACTGACCGGAGATGTGAAATTTGATGAAGTGGCTCCCAAATGTTCTTATATCACTCCCGTTCCGGGTGGTGTGGGACCTATGACTATTGTATCTTTAATGAAGAATACGTTGCTGGCTGGAAAAAAGGCCATTTACAAATAAGTGCCACATGCTTTGCGAAGCTTGATGGATAAAAAAAGAATGTGTCAAAAGTTTGGTAATGCTTACAGGATAAGCTGACCTGCTTTTGACACACTTGTTTTCATGAACAAAAGTTATGCCTGCTTTTCGGACTTACCTGTAAAATCATAAGGAAGGATTTTCGCTCTTAAAAGATTATTTTGTTCTTCGGAGTAATCATACTTTCGGGAGTGTCCTTGATGTATAGGTCTTTCTCGCTGGGAAGTTCGGGACATTTATGCCCTCATGCCCTCACTGCATGTATAATAGGTTTATTATAAAAGATTTAGATGGTGAGGGTAAAAAATATTGCTCTCACTTATGCTCTTATGCCCTCACTGTATTGTGAAGCTGAATTTTGCATAAAATGCTTGAATACAGTTATATATATACTTTTTATAGGATATTCCGTTTTGATGTAAAGTAGGCTATTTTTAGGCTTTCTTTCTTGTAAGAAGTGCGCATGGAGGATTTGTACCTTTATGGAATATGGCGGATTCCGGCTGTGGTAAAAAAGATCAGGTCATTTTTAAAAAAGATGACGAGCTTTTTTTAAAAGGCCGCCGTCTTTTTTAAAAACGTCTTGGTCTTTTTTTTAAATGTCCTTGTCTTTTGGACTGGCGGTTGGCATGCTTGCTGACGTGGTTTCTGTTGGGGTCATTGTCATCAATAAGGCATGTGTGTGATATATAAAGATTTGTTGCAAATGCTTGTAGACCCTCTTTCTAATTTTTTATTTGTATTATTCGCTTGAAAAAAACAATGGTACTGCTGTTTCAGAACGGGTGCAGGTTAGTGAAGCCTGTTGGCACAGTTCGGGGTTGCTCCTACGGAATTCAAGCGTATGAAAACTGTAAATTAGTGTAGAACTTTGTTCTTTACGAATTTTTTCCTATCTTGTACCCTCTAATGTTAGAATAGATGAAACAGATCTTCATTCTTTTTTTGCTATGGTTTGGTTTGTCGCTATCGGCGCAAGATCGGATCTCTTTGTTGTTTGTCGGTGATTTGATGCAACATCAGGCTCAAATTGATGCAGCCAGGCAAGGAGACGGGTATAATTATAATGATTGCTTCCGTCATGTGAAGAAAGAAATAAGTGAGGCGGATATGGCTATAGGGAACTTAGAGGTGACATTGGGAGGAAAGCCTTATAGAGGGTATCCGGCGTTCAGTGCTCCGGACGAATATCTTCATGCTATAAAGGAAGCCGGATTTGATGTATTGCTGACCGCTAACAATCATTGTCTGGATAAGGGGAAGTTGGGGTTGGAACGTACTATTCTGATGCTGGATTCTTTGAAAATACATCATGCTGGAACCTATAGGAACCCGGAAGAACGTCATAAGAGCTACCCGTTATTGATTGAGAAGAATGGTTTTAGAATTGTATTGTTGAACTATACTTATGGAACGAATGGCTTGAAGACTGATGCTCCGAATGTGGTGAATTATATTAATCGGGAACAAATAAAAAAAGATATTCTTGATGCACGCAGAAAACTTCCTGATGTTATTATAGCCTGTATGCATTGGGGAGTGGAATATTGTTCGTTCCCTGAACGATCGGAGTGTGAATTGGCTAACTGGTTGATTGAACAAGGAGTTGATCATGTAATAGGTTCGCATCCGCATGTACTCCAGCCTATGGAAATTGTAAAAGACCCCCGGACTCCTGCCCGGCATGTCATTGTTTATTCATTAGGTAATTTTATCTCAAATATGTCGAAAGAAAAAACGGATGGAGGAGCTATGGTAAGATTGAAGTTGCAACGGATTTTTCGAATAACCCGTTTAGCGGATTGTGAATATGCATTGGTTTGGACTTCAAGACCTGTTTTAAGTAAAAAAAAGAACTTTGAATTATATCCTGTTACTTTTATTAATAAATCCATTAATAATGAGGAACTTAATGTGATGAAACGTTTCTTGAAAGGAACTGAAAATTTATTAGGAAAATCGAATGGAGGCATAAAAGAGTATTTTTTTGAATAATTTTTCCTCAAAAAGTTTGCAGATATAAAAAAAAGCAGTACCTTTGCATCGCTTTCGAAAGGAAAGCCTAACATGGTGACTATAGTTCAGTCGGTTAGAGCGTCAGATTGTGGTTCTGAATGTCGTGGGTTCGAATCCCACTAGTCACCCCTTCACCTATGAAAGGTTCTGTAAATCTAATGATTTATAGAACCTTTTTCAGTTTTTATGTCTATTAGTGTATTATCATGATGATAAATTTGAAAGATAATAGCGAAAAGGATAAGTATATCTTGGAGTTGTTCCAGACATCTCCTAAGGAGGCTTTTCGTTTATTATTTGATGCTTATCACATGAAATTATGTATATATGCGGTGCAGCTGACCGATTCTTTTGAGATGGCTGAAGATATTGTGCAGGATTTCTTTATCTATTTTTGGGAGAAGAAATATTATTTGAAAATAAATCAGAATCTTCGTTATTATCTTTATTTGTCTGTGCGGAATGCGGCCATCAATGCTTTGCAGAAAAACAACATGTTGTCTATGGAAGAACTCTCAGGCATTGATATGGGTATTCCTGAAGAGTCTATAGATGAAGAGGAGCAAGAGGAACGAAATAAGTTATTATTGGAAAAACTACAAAAATTACCTCATCAGGAATTACAAGTGGTGAGAGCTGTCATTATGGAAAATAAGAAATATAAAGAAGCTGCTGAGGAACTTCATATTTCTGTGAATACCCTAAAAACTCATCTGACAAGAGCATTGAAACAATTAAGAAAAGAATACAATCTGCACTCACTGTTTTACTAAAATTAAATTTTTCTTCTTTTTCTGTCACCCATTTATTAATTTGGACTCTCTTTTATTAAAAGAAAGTAATCAATGAACAAAGAGAATCCAAAAAAGAACAAAAAGTCTTTTGAGTATTATATAGCGCAGCGAAAAGAAGAATTTCGTTGTCAATATGATCATGAACGTTCATGGGAAAACCTGCAATATAAGCTTCAAAAAAGAAAGAATCACCGTCTCAGTTTATATTGTGTAGCAGCCTCGGCAGCTTTTCTTTTTCTTATTTTAGGAGTCAGTCACATATTCTCTCTTCACAATAACACACAAAACAAGGAGGCCGTAGTGGCTGCTGTGGTTTCATTTCCGGAAACAGGCAGCCGCAAGGCTATCCTTACTTTAGAGAATGGAGAAAAAGTGGATCTGTCTGTTAAAAAGGGTACGATTTCTAATGCAAATTCTACTGTAATCAATAATAATGCCAATCAATTATTGACTTATAGAAAAGTGGAAGAGGTTTCTTCAACTCCTCAGATTAATACATTGGCTATTCCAAGAGGAGGGGAATATCAGTTGATTTTATCGGATGGAACAAGGATATGGATGAATGCTGAAAGTCTTTTGCGTTATCCAACTTCTTTCATTGGAGAAAAAAGAGAAGTTTTCCTAGAAGGGGAAGCTTTTTTTGAAGTGGCGAAAGATGCTAAGCACCCCTTTATAGTTCATACAAACAGACATTCGGTGGAGGTACTTGGTACAAGTTTTAATATATCTGCTTATCCTGATTATAAGGTATATACGACTCTTGCAGAAGGGCGTATCAAAGTAAGTACAACTAAAGTTTCGGTTGTGTTAAATCCTGACCAACAAGCGGTTATTGAACCGAATAATGATGATATAGTGACACGTGATGTGCCTGCTTATCTATTTACTTCCTGGGCGAAAGGAAATTATGAGTTTCGTAATACGTCTTTGTCTGAAATTGTTGCCCAACTGTCACGGTGGTATAATGTAGATATCTATTTTAAAAATGAATCTTTGAAAGATAAAAGATTTGCAGGTATCATTTTCAGGGATGAAGAGTTGAATTTTGCTATTGAAGTGATTGAGAGAGTGTCTAATGTACATTTTACTCGCGAAGAAGAAACGATTTACATTGAAGATAGTAGAGAAAAGTGAGTTATAACAAATAATATATTTATTAAATTAATCAACAAACATTATGAGTGCAAAACTTTCGAGCAAAAATTTTTACGGCGGAAATCTCATGGTTAAATGCTTTGTTGCATTGGTCATATTCTTTTGTTCAGTGGGAAATCTGTTTGCTCAAACTGAGACGAAGGTAACTATCAATGTAGATAAAGTGTTGATCAGAACAGCGTTGGAACGGTTACAAAAAGAAACAAAGGTCCATTTCGTTTATGATGAAGAAAACATAGATCAGGATAAAAGAGTGAGTTTGTCTTATACTCAGGCTCCTCTTAAAATAGTTCTAGAAGATTTTTGTAAACAAACATCGTTACGTTATGAAGTGAAAAGAAACTTGATCCTGATTTTGCCGGGAAAGGCTGACAGGAATGTAAATCGTCAGTCTTTTTTAATGAAGGGTGTCGTTACGGATGAGGATGGAGAAAGTATAATTGGGGCTACAGTTATGATTGGTGGAACTAGTAAAGGTACTGTTACCGATATAAATGGGCAATATACATTGGAAGTCCAGTCTGGGGATTTAGTTTCATTTACTTTTGTGGGGATGACTGATAAAGTTATAAAAGCACAGGTAAATAAAAAGATGGTTAATGTTCAGCTTGAGAGTAATGCAACTGCTTTAGCAGATGTTGTGATTACTGGATATCAGACCTTATCAAAAGAACGCGCAACAGGTTCATTTGATAAAGTAGATTCCAGTGTGTTATCATCACGTCCGACAGCAGATCTTTCTACGGCATTACAAGGTTTGGTTGCTGGAATGCAGGCGACGGAAAAAGAGGATGGAAGCATTGATTTTTTAATTCGTGGTTCAAGTTCATTATATGCTGATAAAAAGCCATTGCTTGTAGTGGATGGTTTTCCTATTCAGGGGGATTTTAGTAGTATAAATCCGAATGATGTGGAAAGTGTTACAGTTTTGAAAGATGCGGCTGCTGCATCAATTTGGGGAGCTCGTTCCGCTAATGGGGTTATTGTTGTTACGACCAAAAAAGGTAAAAAGGATAAAGTTCAAGTTGATGTACAGGCATTTGTTCGTATAGGTACTAATCCTGATCTTGAATATATTATGAATCAGGCAGATAGCCGTACAATGGTTGATTATGAAATGAGAGCGTTTGAGAATAACTGGAAGATGGCAGCTTGGGAATATGCTCCAATTTTTTCAAAAATACAGAATTCTCTAACTTTGGCACAAGAGTTATATTATGCTAATAAATATCAAGGGCTTTCTAAAGAAGAAATGGAGCAGGGATTAGAGCGTTTACGTAATACTAGTAATCGTCAACAATTGAAAGATTATTTAATGCAAACACAGTTATTGCAACAATATAATGTCAGTATATCTGGAGGAACTGAACGTATGTCAAATTATATGTCTTTAATGTATGAGAAAAATGATGAAAGTACTATTAAACGTGGATATGAGAAGTTCATGATTAACTATAATAATTCATATAAGGTTACAAAATGGTTGACTGCTAATTTGATAACAACCTTGCAACGTAAGGATCAAGAAACGTCTGGCGTGACTATTGGTGAATTCAGTAATTTGTCACCTTATGAAATGTTATTGAATGAAGATGGTAGTTATGCAACTAATTTGAATGTATATAATCGTGCGGAATTAGAAAAATTGCCTTTAGAAAAATTACCTTATAGTGATTGGTCATACAATATGCTTCGTGAAGTGCGTGGGCGTGAATATAAGACTACAAATACAATGTATCGTGTTCAGCTGGGGTTAAATGCTCAAATTATTAAGGGACTGAATTATGATATGCGTGTGCAGTATGAATCGACATCTTCAGAATATAAAAATTATGATAGCGAAGATACTTTTTATGCGCGTAATTTAGTAAACTCATATACGGAATATAATAATGAAACACAGGAAGTAGGGGTTTCTCGTATTCCTAAAGGTGGGGTCTTGCGATCAGGTAAGACGGAATATTCAAATTATGTATTTAGAAACCAATTGAATTATAACAATTCATTTGCAGAAAAACATGAAATTTCTGCATTAGCTGGTATTGAAATAAGCCAATATGATACCGAAGGTACTGTTAATCCGTATGTGTATGGATATAATAAAGAGAAAAATACATCATCTGTTCCTCCTTATGGGTATGGTAGTAATGTAGACTCATTCAAGAATTTTTTTGGAAATAGTGCAACAATTGAGGGTGGAAATACAAGTTATAGTCTTCGTTGTGACAGATATGTATCCTATTATACTAATATAGGGTATGTATATGACGGAAAATATGGAGCTTCTTTCAGTGCTCGTGGTGATGGATCTAATTTTGTTTCGGATGACCCGTCTTTGCGTTGGTCGCCTATGTGGTCTGTTGGCGCAAAATGGAATATAGGTAAAGAAGAGTTTATAAAAGATATAGATTGGATTAACTATTTAAATTTACGTGCTACTTATGGAATAAATGGTAATGCGGAAAAAAGTACCTCGCCGTTGACATTGGTTTCTGTTGGAAGTTCGGTTAATTCTACTACAGGTACTATTACTGGAAATATCTCTAGCTTTGGTAATCCATCTTTGCGTTGGGAGAAAACTTATACTACAAATATAGGTGTTGATTTTGACTTGTTTAGAAGTAAATTATCCGGTAAGTTGGATTTTTATAATCGGAAAAGTAAGGATGTTATCGGACAGGTTACTATTCCGTCTGTATATGGTACTAGTACTCAGAAATTTAATAATGCTGAAATATTAAATCGAGGTGTTGAATTAGAGTTGACAGGAAACTTCCATATACCATCGGTAGATTTGGGGATTCGTTCCACTGTGACTTATGCTTATAACTACAATAAGATTTTAAAGCTTTATTATCCGGCTCTTTATTGTTATGAATTAGTAGAAGCAGATACTCATGTCGAAGGAAGACCAGTCGGTAGTTTGTATTCATATGATTTTTGGGGAACGGAAAATGGAATACCTTATGTTATTGGGGCTAATGGAGATAAAATATCCATGAATGATGTTTCTGTACATAATCGTTCTTTGGGACTTGATATCTTGCATTATAGTGGTACTACTATTCCTCCCCACACATTTGGATGGTCTAATCAGTTTACTTGGAATAATTTCAGTTTATATGTTTATTTAACAGGTAATTTTGGTGGTATCTTTCGAGCGCCTACTGCCGGAAGTATTCCTTCTGTAGGTAGCGGAAAAACTTTTGTCAGTAGTTCTATTAAGGATTTTGCTGATAGTGATGGTACTCTATATCCTACTTGGCCTCTTAAAGATGAATCTAATTTTTATTTATGGGATCGTTATACTCCGAATTTAGAATATTTTGTTCAAGATGCTTCTTTTATTCGTTTGAAAGAAATCAATTTAGAATATAATTTGTCTAAAAAACTTGCTGGAAAATTACATCTTAGGGGGGCGAAACTTTTTGTTCAAGCACGTAATTTAGGATTGATTTATTGTGCTAATGATTATGGGTATGATCCTGAATGGCTACCTGGAAGTAATAAACCATCTGCAACAATTGCCTTTGGCGCTAATATTAATTTTTAATTTAAAGATTATGAAACAAATAATATATGTTTTTTTGTTGACTGTATTGTCTTCGTGTGATAGTTATCTGTCTAAAGTGCCTTCGCCTTCTACTAGTGCTCCTATTAATAACGTGGAACAACTGGTTGCAATTTATGATAATGCAACAGCATTTATTAATGAAACCAATCCCTTTGCTTGTTATTCCAATGATGATGCCGACTTGACAGCCGAATTATATAAAGCTGATCCTAGTGCATTTGCTATATCAAGTACGGTTTTTTATAATATATTGCATACAGCAGGGATTGCTTCACAGGCTTCGGATGGTTTATGGAATGGAGAGTATTCAAATATTTTTAAAGCTAATACCATAATTAACAATGTGGATAAAGTTACTGGAGATGAAAGCGAGAAAATAAAATTAAAATGTAATGCCCATTTTTTACGTGCTTATTCGTATTTCGTATTAGCTCAATATTATTGCTTGCCTTATTGTGAAGCCAATAAAAATGCTTTGGGACTTCCCAAACGTTTGAATACGGATTTTGAGGAGTCAATAGCCAGGGTGTCATTGGACGAAATTTATCAATTGATATTAGATGATTTGGAAATTGCAGCCGTGACCCCAGATAAGAGTGTAAATCCTAATTTTCCATGGCGTATTTGTCAGGCAACAGTAAATGCATTACTTTCACGTGTATACTTGACAATGGGGAATTATAAGGAGGCACAAGCTACTGCGGAAAAGGCTTTGGAAGGAGCTCCTGAACTATTGGATTTTAATGAATTGGGTTATGCTCCTGTTGAATCTTATCCAGAAATGGAGGGTCTTCCGGCACAGGATGTATATAATTGTGAAACTCATAAATGGACAACGATTAAGTATTTATATTGGAAGGAATTTCTTTTCCCACGTTTTACTTATGCGCGTAGTCAATGGATTATTCCATCTGATGATTTAGTGAGTCTATATGATCAGCAGAATGACCGCCGTTTTAAGTTGTTTTTTGTGGAACATGGAAACCGTCGTATGGGAGTTCCGTATGAAGCATATCGTTATAATCAATTCTATGATGGACGTTATATAATATCTGGCTTGACTACTGCTGAAATGTTATTAAATAAAGCAGAGGCACAAATTCGCCAAGGAATGTGGCAAGAGGGTTTAAAGACTTTGGACGTGCTTCGTGAAAAGCGTTATGAGGCCGGTACCTACATTTCTCTTAGCGCAGGTAACCAAAGTGAAGCTTTATCTATTGTATTGGCTGAAAGACGTCGTGAAATGCCATTTTCTATGCGTATACCTGATATCAAACGTTATGGTGTAAATGAAATATTGGAAGATGATGTGACAGTAGTAAAGAATTTTTTTGAAATATCAATGTCTGAGGTTTTTATAGATAAGCCTAAAACTTATACGATTCCTTCCAATAGTTTGTTGTGGGCGATGCCAATAAATGATGTTGAAATAGGGTCAAGCAATGGTGCTATTCAACAAAATAGATATGAATGAACAACCTTAAATAGTGCAAATCTTCAATGATTTTTTGAGATGCTACGTTTGGGGTATATGTAGTATGTTTTTGACAAAATGATATGTTATTAATTACATTATAATAATTGGCGATATGAGAAAAAATATTTTTTTTATAGTATTCATTATTTTATGTGCAGTTTCGTGTACAGAAAAAAAATCAAATTTTATTAATACGGTTCATTTGAAAGGCCAGTTGTTTGATATGGGTAGCCAGAATGTGCGTATGAGATTTGACGGAGCAGCATCTATGCTAGGTGACAGCCGAGATATTTTGTTGAAAACGGATGCTGCCGGTTATTTTGATACTACTTTTGTACTTAAAGAGCCGACATATTATACTATCAGCCGCAACACATTGTATCTTACTCCAGGAGATGACATGACTATCAAAGTAACTCAGACAAATACAGAAGCGGAATTCTCGGGAATCGGAGCCGAAGCCAATAATTACATGAAGTTCCGTCTTTTTCCGAAAGGTGGTTCTTATCTGGAAGCCGGTGGTAACTTGCGTGGAGATTTTGTGTCCACTAAAGCGTTGGTTGACAGCTTGGCCGCTATACGTATGCATACATTGGATACGTTGAGTAATGTGTCTGATGCATTTAAAAAGCTGGAAACAGCACGGATCAAAGCGGATATTATCAATAGTTATATCTGTTATGCAAGTTATTCAAGGATGTTTGCCGAAGTGAAGAATGAAGAAGAGATGCGGGCTAAATGGAATGAGTTTAATGTTTCATTAACTCAGGATGTAACTCCGCTATATAAGGAGATTGTGAATGAAGATATGCTGAATGTAGCTGTGGTGCGCGATGTTTTGTCTTATCAGGAAGATTCTACATTGGCTTCTCTTTGGTTTAAGGATATTTCCATTCCTGCGCGTACTACGGAATTATATGCTTGTGCTAAAATAGTCGATAATCTGAGAAATGAAGCTTCAGAACAGACTGTGAACGAGGCGAAGGCATTTTTGCAAACAGTGAAGAATGCTGATTTTGCAACAGAAATTGAAGGAAAGATTGTTCAAACTTCCAAGTTGCTTCCCGGACAACCTGCCATTGATTTTGAAATGTTGGATGTGGAGGGTAATGTGAAGCATCTTGCAGATTTTAAGGGTAAGGTGATTTATATTGATTTATGGGCGACCTGGTGTGGCCCTTGCATTCAGGAATCTCCGGCATTTGAGGCTTTAGGTAAGAAATATGTGGGTAAGGATATCGTTTTTCTTCCGGTTTCTACAGATACTACAACGAAACCTTGGTTAAGGTATTTGGATGGACATAAGAAAGAATTGACTCAATATCATTCCAATGATGTTGCTTTAAAAGAAAGTTGGGCTATCATGTATATTCCTCGTTTTATTTTGATTGACAAGGATTTCAATATTGTGAATGCATACGCTCCACGTCCGTCAAGTGAAGAGATTGGTACTTTGATTGATTCTGTTCTTAATAAATAGTAAATTTATGATTTATAAAAAATATCTATTATTAGGCGTTTCTTTATGCATGTTAAATGCTTGCAATGAGTCTAAGTCTGTGTCTTTAGAGGGTAGTCTTGATGGAATCCAGGCTGATTCTATCTATTTATATCAAGTAGACAATGAGCATTATGGTAGTGTGAAACTGATTAAATCTATTGCTGTTACCGATGGTAGGTTTGCTTATCCCACTGATTCTATACAAGCCGGTCTTTATTGTTTCTCTTTGCAGAATATGGAGCGTGGAGAGTATTTACAGCAATACGCTAATTTGTTTTTGGAACCCAAATCCATGCAGCTTACCTTGGGTAAGGATAAGTATGATCAACTGAGTTTACATGCTACAGGGTCTGCATTGCAGGAGCAATACGAAGCCTTGCAAGAAGCGAAATATGTAGCAGGTAATCGTATGGTTCTCGATTCTTTGGATCATATGTTCTATGAAGCTCGTGAAAAAGGGGATCGTGAGGAAATGGAGCGTATCCGGGAGGTTTCCAGTCCTTATTATGAGAGTGCCTCGGAACAGACCCGTAAACTGATAAATGGGGAAATTGCTAAAAATAAAGGCTCATACTTCGGTTTGTATCTTTATTATACTTATCGCTTCCAAAATCATACTTTTAATACAGTTGAGGAGATTGATGAGGCACGTAACTTCATAGGCAGTTTTGATGAGGCGTCCAGGCGAAGTGGTATATATGTAAAAATGCAAGAAGGTTTGGATAAATTTGCTAGGTGTGCTACCGGTAGCGTTGCTCCTGCTATAACAGGAATTGATTTGAAAGGGAATTCTGTCAGTTTGAACGATTTCAAGGGTAAATATGTTCTAGTCGATTTCTGGTTTGCCGGTTGTAGTTGGTGTCGTAAGGAAACTCCTTATCTGTTGAAGACGTACAATGCTTTCAAAGATAAAGGATTTACTATTTATGGTGTGTCTACAGACCGTCGTGAGGAAGATTGGAAAAAGGCTATTGAAGAAGACAAGAGCTATTGGAATCAGGTTCTGTTGCAGAAAGACGACGTGAAGGATGTGTTGGAATCATACTGTATTGTCGGTTTCCCACATATAATTTTAGTAGATCCGGAAGGTAAAATTGTAGCGAAGGAGTTGCGTGGAGATGATCTTTATAATACCGTCGAAAAGTTTGTAAACGGAGCAAAATAAAGAAATGTGTTTTTTAACTCATAAAGCAGTAGGCTGGGAATGTCCGGTCTACTGTTTTTTCTTTTATGGAATATGGTTTTTTTTTGAAGGAATGATATGGTTTTATTATAGGTAGTGATGTTCTGTATTGTATTTATTTTTTAAATAAATCTAATGTGTGACCTGTATTTCTTTAATGTTTTCCTTTTGAAGAACATATTGTCTGTCGGATAAGTTAAAAGTTTACCTTTGCAATATAATCAGAGGATGAGATATTGATCTATAATAAATATTATAAATAAAACGCATAGGTATTGTAAGCGTACAATACTTTTTGGTGGTCTCGTTGGATGCTTGTGTTCAGATTTAAGGCGAGGTCACCTTATTCTCGTAGAGAATTTAGATTTTAATTTGAATGATACTTGCTCGCGATGAGTAGGTATCATTTGTTTTTTAGTCTATTCTGTATGGAAATGGCTTGTAAGATTATACATAGAAGATAGAATAATTAGATCACTCTGCCGTTGAAATGGAGGATTTGAGCGGATTATTTTAATTATTGGAAGAATTGTTCTATCCTTTAAAGCATATTGCTTCTATCTTTGCCATACTGAGAAAAACATTAAATTACACTATTATGAAGAATTTTCTTATCTTATCTCTGTTGTTAGCCTTTTTGACTACGGAAGTATGTGCGCAGTGGAAACCGGCTGGTGACAAGATCAAAACACAGTGGGCAAATAAAATAAATACCTCTGCCGTATTGCCTGAATATCCACGTCCTATAATGGAACGTAATGAATGGAAGAACTTGAATGGTTTGTGGGAGTATGCTATCACCGATTTGGGAGGAAATGTTCCGGCGCATTTTGACGGGCAGATTTTGGTACCTTTTGCAGTGGAATCTTCTTTATCAGGTGTGGGACAAAGAGTCGGTGCAAAAAAGGAATTATGGTATTCCCGTTCATTTGAAGTGCCTGTTGCTTGGAAAAATAAAAATGTATTACTTCATTTCGGTGCTGTGGACTGGAAAGCAGATATTTGGGTAAATGATGTGAAGGTTGGTAGTCATACTGGTGGTTTTACTCCGTTTTCTTTTGATATCACTGCAGCGTTGTCTGGTAAGGGAAATAATAAATTAGTAGTAAAAGTTTGGGACCCTACGGATGAAGGGTATCAGCCTAGAGGTAAACAGGTGAATAATCCGGAGGGTATTTGGTATACTCCTGTGACTGGCATTTGGCAGACTGTTTGGCTGGAACCGGTTACTGCCAGACATATTGAAGAACTTCGAATCACACCGGATATTGACCAACACTTACTGACTGTAAAAGCCCATTTGAATATGAGGGCACCTTCCGATCTGATTGAAGTAAACGTATATGACGGCAATCAGTTGGTTGCCACTGGGAAAAGTATTAATGATGAGGCTGTGGTCATACCTATGCCGGAAGATGCTAAATTATGGAGTCCTGATTTTCCCTTTTTGTATACTTTAAAGGTTATGTTGAAAAGCGATAATAAAATATTGGATCAGGTGAACAGTTATGCAGCTATGCGCAAATACTCTACGAAACGTGATGCTAATGGAATTGTACGTTTAGAACTGAATAACCAACCTTTGTTCCAGTTCGGACCATTGGATCAGGGATGGTGGCCTGATGGATTGTATACCGCTCCTACTGATGAGGCTTTAGTATATGATATACAAAAGACTAAATACTTAGGATTCAATATGATACGTAAACATATTAAAGTGGAACCGGCCCGTTGGTATACTCATTGTGATCAATTGGGAATTATTGTGTGGCAGGATATGCCTAGCGGTGATCGTAATCCGGAGTGGCAGAACCGCAAATATTTTGAAGGTACGGAAAAAAAGCGTTCGGCGGTTTCTGAGGCTTGTTACCGTAAAGAATGGAAAGAAATTATGGATTGCTTGTATTCTTATCCATGTATCGGAACATGGGTTCCGTTCAATGAGGCATGGGGGCAATTCAAGACTCCGGAAATTGCAGAATGGACTAAAGAATATGATCCGACCCGTCTGGTAAATCCTGCAAGTGGAGGTAACCATTATACTTGTGGCGATATGCTTGACTTGCATAATTATCCTGCTCCCGAAATGTATCTGTATGATGCCCAGCGAGCTAATGTTTTGGGAGAGTATGGTGGTATCGGTTGGGTAGTGAAAAATCATATTTGGGAACCGGATCGTAACTGGGGATATATACAGTTTAATTCTTCCAAAGAAGTAACTGATGAGTATATAAAATATACAGATATGCTTTATGACCTGATAATCAGGGGATTCTCGGCGGCTGTTTATACTCAGACTACGGATGTGGAGGTGGAAGTGAACGGACTGATGACTTATGATCGTAAGGTGATTAAAGTAGATGAAAAACGAGTGAGAGAAGCCAACGCACGTATCTGTAAATCATTAAAGTAAGGAATATGAATAAGCTGTTCTTTTGGGTATGTGCAGTCCTTATGACTGCATGTGCTTCTTATAAAAATGATGAGGTCTTGACTGAATCCGGTTTAAGTAACAGTCGTTTTCAAACGGAGATAAATGGTGAGAAAACTGATCTGTTTGTATTGAAGAATAAAAATAAGATGGAAGTTTGTATCACCAACTATGGCGGTCGTATTGTTTCTGTTATGGTTCCTGATAAAGATGGAATAATGAGGGATGTAGTATTGGGTTTTGATTCCATACAGGACTATATCAAATATCCGTCGGATTTTGGAGCAAGTATAGGGCGTTATGCCAACCGTATAAATCAGGGACGTTTTTCATTGGATGAGATAGTATACCAATTGCCTCGAAACAATTACGGACATTGTTTGCATGGAGGTCCTCAAGGATTTCAATATCGTATTTATAGAGGTATTCAAGTGAGTGACAGAGAGGTGAAACTGACTTACTTGTCTAAAAATGGTGAAGAGGGTTTTCCTGGAAATTTGAATTGTACTATTATAATGAAATTGACGGACGATAATGCTATTGATATTCAGTATGAAGCAGAAACGGATAAACCGACTGTTGTAAACATGACTAATCATTCTTATTTTAATTTAGATGGAGATCCGTCAAAAGATAATTCTGATTATTTATTGACTTTGAACGCGGATTATTATACTCCTGTTGACAGTACTTTTATGACGACTGGAGAAATTGTTCCGGTTGAGGGTACTCCTATGGATTTCAGACTTCCTGCTGTCATTGGAACTCGTATTAATCAAGATTTTGAACAATTAAGATATGGGAATGGCATTGATCATAATTGGGTATTGAATACTAAGGGGGATATTCATCAAGTTTGTGCCACATTGGAGTCACCTGTTACGGGGATTGTACTCAATGTTTATACTGACGAGCCGGGTATTCAGGTTTATTGTGGTAATTTTCTAGATGGGACATTGACGGGTAAAAAAAATACAATATATAATTTTCGGGCCTCTGTGTGCTTGGAAACGCAAAAATATCCCGATACACCTAATAAGGCAGACTGGCCTACGGCAGTAGTGAGACCAGGAGAAAAATATCAAAGTCATTGTATTTACAAGTTTTCGGTACATAAATAATGTATGTTAAGGTAGAAGGAATTGTGGAATATAACATTTGGGATAAATAAGATTCAGAGAGGAAGAGTCCTGAAAGAAGCGGTGAGAGTAAACACTGGTTCTTTTGGGACTTTTTCCGGATAATTATTGATATGGAGAATTTAATCTTTAATTTTGTACTCTCTAAACTAAATTGATATACTATGAAAAGAATATTCATAATAGGACTTCTTTTTTTATATGCATTTACTCTTTACTCTCAAAGTAATATCCGATATTATTTCAAAACATTGGATATTCAAGACGGACTCTCGCAAAACACGGTGAACGCTATTTTGCAAGATAAACAAGGTTTCATGTGGTTTGGAACAAAAGATGGTTTGAATCGTTTTGATGGCCTGAGTTTTCGTATTTTCAAAAAAGAGAATTCTGCTTTAGGAAATAATTTTATCACTGCACTTCATGAGGATAAAGAAGGAAATATTTGGGTTGGAACAGATGCAGGCGTTTATGTGTATAATCCTTTATTAGAAGACTTTACAGTATTTGATAGAGTTAGTGACACAGGTGATATGATTAGTCGTGCTGTGACTCGTATTGAAAGTGATGAAGATAGTGATATATGGATTTCCGTGGATTATCAAGGATTGTTTCATTTTGATCGTGTGCAAGATCGGTTAATTAATTGTCTGCATAGAGATAAGCGTAAGAACCAATTGGCCAATGTTACGCGTTTTTGGTTTGAGGAAAAACTATGTTGGGTCAGTTTATATGACGACAACCTATATTATACAAAAGATAATTTTAAGACATTGTTTCCCTTTCAGGATTCTGAAGGAAAAGAGCCTTTTAAAGATGATATCATTAATACTTGGATTATGGGTCCCCATAATTGTTGGTATATCGGTTCTTCTAATGGTTTGACTGAAATTAATCTGACAACAGGGCGGGTAAGGCGTTTGTTGAATTATTATGTGCGTGATTTAGGCTTTAAATCGGATAAGGAATTATGGGTAGGTACGGAGTCGGGGCTATATATTTATGATTTGGAAAAAGGTGAAATAGCTCATCTCACTGTTTCAAACGGGAATGATTCTTATGCTTTAGCCGATAATGCTATTTATTCTATATGCCGTGATAATGAGGGAGGAATGTGGATCGGATCTTATTTTGGCGGGGTCAATTACTATCCGCGTCAATGGACTTATTTTGAAAAATTCTACCCTCGTGATGATATTAAAAATTTTGGGCGTAGGGTACGTGAGTTCTGTGAAAGTAATGATGGTACTGTTTGGATTGGTACTGAAGATAAGGGATTATTTCATTTTTATCCGGAAAGTGGAAAGATTGAAAAATTCTCACATCCTGCTATTTATCAAAATGTTCATGGTTTATGTTTGGACGGTGATGATTTGTGGGTAGGCACTTTTTCCGGAGGTTTAAGCCGTATTGATTTGCTTACGAAGCAAGTAAGACACTATCAAAAAGGTATAAGCCCAAATTCTTTGGATGCCAATAATGTATTCTCTATTTGTAAAACTACATCTGGTGACTTATGGATTGGCACTACATCTGGATTGCTGCGATATAATCGTGATACAGATGACTTTACTAGGATGCCGGAACTAGCTAATATGTTTGTTTATAAAATATTGGAGGATTTTAGTGGGAATTTGTGGCTGGCAACTTATTCTAACGGTGTTTTTCGTTATGATGTGAATAAGAAAGAATGGAAGAATTTTATTTTTCACAAGAACGATTCCACTTCATTACCTTATGATAAAGTAATCAGTATTTGTGAAGATAGTCGTAAGCGGTTATGGTTTATGACACAAGGGGCGGGTTTTTGCCGTTTTAATCCGGAAAATGAAAGCTTTACTCGTTTTGATATGTCGAAAGGTTTTCCTAGTAATATCATTTATCGGATGGTAGAGGATAATCGGGGGAATTTATGGTTGACAACTAATAATGGTTTGGTTTGTTTCAATCCGGAAACAGATGATAAACGAGTTTATACTACAGCAAACGGATTGCTAAGTAACCAGTTTAATTATCAGTCTGGGTATAAAGATAAGATGGGACGTATCTATTTAGGTAGTATAAATGGTTTTATCACTTTTGATCCATCTACTTTTGTAGAAAATACTTTTGTTCCACCAGTTGTCATTACAGATTTCTTCTTATTCAATAAACGAATGCAGATCGGCAGTAAGGATTCTCCATTGAAAGAAAGCATCGTCTTTTCTGATGAGGTCGAGTTAGAATCTGATCAAAATTCTTTTTCATTGCATGCGGCGGCATTAGGTTATCATGCACCGGAAATGAATCAATTGGTTTATAAAATGGAAGGATTTGATAAAGAGTGGTATAATGTAGGGCGGAATTCGGTAATCAATTATTCCAATTTACCATATGGAACTTATATTTTCCATTTAAGAGGATCGAATAGTGACGGAAAATGGAATGAAAAAGAGCGTATATTGAAGATTCATATTTTACCTCCGTTTTATTTATCAGGGTGGGCCTATTTTATTTATTTGCTATTAGGAATTCTGTCTGTGGTAGGTATCATTTATTATTTCCGGAAAAGGAATGAGCAGAAACACCAACAGGCCATGGAGAAATTCGAACGGGAAAAGGAACGCGAACTCTATACTGCAAAAATAGATTTCTTTACGAATGTGGCGCATGAGATTCGTACTCCTTTGACATTAATCAAAAGTCCGCTTGAAAATGTGCTTGTTTCTCCGAATGTATCTGCAGATATCCGTGATGATTTGGAAATAATGAATCTGAATACTACCCGTTTACTGGATTTGGTTAATCAGTTACTTGATTTCAGAAAGACTGAAACACGTGGGTTTCAACTGAATTTTGTAGAGTGTAATATTTCGGATATATTACAGCAGATTTATATGCGGTTTACTCCATTGGCACGGCAAAAGAAATTGGAATTTGTTATTGAATGTTCGGAATCTATCTATGCGTCGATAGATCGTGAGGCGTTGACTAAGATAATTAGTAATCTGTTTACTAATGCCATTAAATATTCTGAAACTTATATTCATGTCCGGTTGTGGATGGAGGATACTTGTTGGTTCTTGTCTGTCTGTAACGATGGCAATGTAATTCCTATGGAAATGCGTGAAGAGATTTTTAAGCCTTTCATACAGTATAAGGACGGATTTTCCCGTAAGGTTTCGGGTACGGGAATTGGTTTGGCATTGGCAAGATCTTTAGCTGAGTTGCATGAAGGGAACTTAATTATGGATGATTCACAAAAGCAGAATTGTTTTATTCTTTCATTGCCAGTAAAGCATGAACATACTATTGCCATTTCGAAGAGTGAGATTAAGTTGAAAGAGGATCCGAAAGAAGAGGATCCGGGACAATTGCAACAGAAGCCGCGTTACACTGTATTGATTGTGGAGGATAATGTTGAAATGTTGGCTTTTGTTGTCAGACAATTGTCACCTGTTTATCAAATATTGACTGCAACTAACGGAGTGGAGGCCTTAAAGGTGTTGGAGGGGCATACAGTGAACTTAATAGTATCGGATATAATGATGCCCGAAATGGATGGGTTGGAATTATGTGACCGTATAAAATCAGACTTGGATTACAGTCATATTCCTATTGTACTGTTGACGGCTAAGACCACTTTACAATCAAAAATAGATGGTTTGAAATCTGGAGCGGATGCTTATATTGAAAAGCCGTTTTCTGTGGAGTATTTGAAAGTGTCTGTTGCCAATTTATTAAGTAATCATGAAAAGCTGCATGCGGCTTTTGCACATTCACCGTTTATACAGACCAATTCTATGGCTATGACGAAAGCGGATGAAACTTTTTTGAAAACCTTGAATGAAGTGATTGTTGCCAATATGCAAAATCCGGACTTCTGTCTGGACGATATGGCGAGTTTGCTCAATATGAGCCGTTCCAGTTTGAACCGCAAAATAAAAGGAGTGTTGGACATGACCCCTAATGACTATATCCGTTTAGAGAGATTGAAAAAAGCTGCTCAATTATTAAGGGAAGGAGAATGTAAGGTAAATGAAGTATGTTATATGGTTGGCTTCAATACTCCTTCTTATTTTACTAAATGTTTTCAGAAGCAATTTGGTATTTTACCAAAAGATTTTGTGAAATGATTTTTTTCGGCGCATGAAATAGAATAATAGAACTAATCGCCCTCAGGAACTATTCTGAGGGCGATTTTTGAATGTATTATTCTATTAATTGGTTGAATAGTTCTAGCACATTCGGGGAGTTTGGAATACATTTGCATCACAAAAAGTTGAGAATATGATTCATGTAATACTGTGAAAAAAGAAATGCCTATGACATAACAAGAATGTGACCTTTAAATTCTATCTGTTGTATGTATATTTATGAACATACTTGTGATTAATTAAAAAGCGGAACTGAAATCTCCGCACAATTTTACAAATCTAATTCTATAAAAAATGATTAAAAAATTATTAGTCTTCTTTCTGACTATTTTTACGATGACTGCTTATGCGCAGAACGTAACAATGACCGGAACCGTAGTAGACACAGACAACTTGCCTTTAATTGGTGTGAATGTGGTTATTAAGGGTACTTCTACCGGTACTACTACTGATTTGGATGGTAAGTTTACTCTTACTGGAGAAAATGGACAAACATTGGTTTTCTCATATATAGGGATGACCCTCCAAGAGATTGTTTACAAGGGAAAACCTTTGCACGTGATAATGAAGGATGATTCCAAGGCTTTGGAAGAGGTGGTTATAATTGGTTATCAGACTGTGAAGAAATCTGATCTGACGGGTGCAGTAGCAGTAGTTGATACCAAAGAGATGAAAAAAAGCTCAGCTGGAACACTTGTCAGTCAGATGCAGGGGCTTGCTACAGGTGTAAACGTTCGTAGTAGTGGTAGAGCAGGTGAGGATGCTTCTATTCAAATTCGTGGTGTGGGTTCATTAAGTAATAATGCTCCGTTGTGGGTGGTCGATGGGATGATAACTGATCCGGGAGTTGACTTTAATCCGGCTGACGTTGAATCTATTCAGATCTTGAAAGATGCTTCCGCTGCCGCTATATATGGTTCTCGTGCTGCTAATGGGGTGATTATTGTTACTACTAAGAAAGGGGTGAGTGGTCCTATGAAGGTGAATGTGAGTGTGAAAGAAACATTGGAGTGGAGTCCGAAGTTTGATTTGATGAATGCGGCAGAGTACATTAAATATAATGATATAGCTTATAAAGAAGCGATAAAAGATGGTATAGCCTCCATAACAACAACTCAGAAGCATTCCGAATATGATACCAATTGGCAGGATGAGGTATTGAAGACAGCTTTGGTACAGGATTATAATGTATCTTTATCCGGTGGTGGAGATTCGGGTAGTTATTTTGTTTCAGCTGGTTACTATAATAATGATGGTGTATCTTATGGAAATACGTTTGATCGTTATAGTTTCCGTGTTAACACACAGGGGAAAAAAGGTTGGTTTTCATTCGGTGAGAACTTGGCCTACTCATTAACTAATACAGATCCGAACCAGACAAATACTTATAATGACTTTTTACGTATGATGCCTACTATTCCGGTTTATGATGAGAATAATCCAGGTGGTTATGGATATGGAGATGCGGCTAAATATAATACTTTCGGTGTAAATCCCATTGCACGTGAAAATTTGGAAAAACGCCATATGAGACAAAATCGTCTGAATGGTTCATTGTGGTTGGAGTTCAAACCTTTCGAGTTTCTTTCTTATAAGTTCAATGGGGGCGTTGACTTGTATTTCTATGAAAATTCATGGTTTCGTGGTGAAGGTAATTGGCAACAAAATCAGGAACATCGTGATCCGGAGAGCCAGAAAGCACGTGATAATACTTATAATATGCTGATTGAGCACACGTTGAATTTTAACAAGGATTTTGGAAAACATCATGTCGATGCAGTATTAGGTACTACTTACCAACATCATGAGTGGGAGGGGTTATGGGCTTCCCGTCTTAATTTTCCTATGTTAGGTAATGGTGATTATCTGACAGTGTTAAATGCTGGACAAAGTAACCAACAGAATACTAATAGTATTAGTGAGAATGCCATGATCTCTTATTTGGGACGTGTTAATTATATTTATGATGACAAATATTATCTGACAGCTACTTTCCGTCGGGATGGTACTTCTCGTTTAGCTAAGGAAAATCGCTGGGGTAATTTTCCTTCTGTTTCTGCTGCCTGGAGAATTTCTAAGGAAAGTTTCTTTAAGGTACCTTGGATTGATGATTTGAAGATCAGGGGAAATTGGGGGCGTTTGGGTAATGCTTCTATCGGTGATTGGGATTATGTTGGTACTATTAATCAAAGCATTGTGACGGTATTTGGTGGAGCTATTGTACCTGGAGCCACTCAAGTAAAATTAGTGAATACCAATCTTGTTTGGGAAACCAAAGAAACCGTAAATATTGGTTTTGACGCTAGTTTTCTCAATTCACGTTTGACTTTCAGTGCCGAGTATTATCATTCAAAGACTAAGGATGTTTTGACGGAAATGCCTATTGCCATCTCTACCGGTAATCAAGAAGGGGCACCTAAAGCAAATGCGGCTAGTTTGCGCAATCGTGGATTTGAATTGAGCTTGGGGTGGAAAGATCAAGTTTCAGATTTCAAATATGGTGCATTGTTGAATATTACAACTTTGAGTAATAAAGTATTAAGTTTAGGATATGAAAAACCTTTTATTGATTCAGGTCAGGCAAGAACGAGGTTGAATGGTCCGTTGGCAGAATTTTTTTTGTATAAAACCGATGGGATTTTTAAAACACAAGAACAAATAGATAATTATGTAACTCCTGATGGCGAACCTATTATGATTTCCGGGAAACGTCCGCAATTAGGTGATGTGAAATATATTGATACGGATAATAATGGACAGATTACGGCGGATGACCGTCAATTTTGCGGAAGTCCGTGGGCAAAGATGCAAATGTCATTGGTCTTGAATGCTGAATGGAAAGACTTTGATTTCAGTATGATGTGGAATGGGCAATTTGGTAATAAAATTTATAATGTATCCAAATGGCAAGGACGTTTGTTCTCGGACAATTCCAATTATCTTCGCTTCAAGAAGGGAGAAGAACCTTATCAGGTAAATCAGAATTCTGATACGCCACGTATAATTTATGGTGACCAACGTAATTCATGGGATGCGGATCGTTTCCTTGAAAACGGTTCTTATTTCAGACTGAAAAATATTTCTATCGGATACAATCTTAAAAAGGAATGGTTGAAGAATTTGGGTATTGACAAACTTCGTTTATATGCTACCGGTAGTAATCTGCTCACTTTTACAGGCTATTCCGGGCTTGATCCTGATTTTATAAACACTAATATTTGGAATAGTGGAACGGATAGTTTTTCATATCCTAATACTCGTTCTGTTATGTTTGGCTTGGATTTGACCTTTTAACTTATAAATTAGTATACTGATATGAAGAAAATATATAGATTTTTATTTGCTGGTGTCTTGGCTTTGTGTGCTACCGGATGCAGCTCAAGTTTATTGGATATAGAAAATCCGAATGAAGTAACCAATACTACTTTTTGGAAATCGGCGGATGATGCAAAAGCTGGAGTAAATGCTTGTTACAGTTTCTTATATAAAGAAGGGACTTGGATGCGTTGGTTGTCTTTTCGTTACGATCTGTCATCAGATGAAGGATGGAGTTCGTCTCCTTGGATAGAATTAGGTGACTGGACGCGTTTTCTTTATAATAATTATGATTTCTATGAGGGTAATAAGGTACATTGGGAGCATTTTTATGTAGGGATCTTTCGTTGTAATCAGGTTTTGGCTAATGTGCCTGCGATTGAAATGGATGAGGTTCAAAAGAACCAACTTTTAGCACAGGCTTCCTTTTTGCGTGCTCTGTGGTATTTTCAGATAAATCTTTTGTGGGAGAAAGGGACATTAGTTCTTGAACCTCAAAATGCTGATTACATACCTAAGGACGCTTCAGAACAGGAAATTTGGGATCAGATAGAAAAAGACCTTACGTTTGCAATGGAGAATTTGCCGGAGGCATGGGATGCGGCAGATTTAGGCAGAGCGACAAAAGGTGCTGCTAAAGCTTTGTTGGGCAAGGCTTATATGCAACAACATAAATATGATAGGGCCAAAGAACAGTTGCAATGGCTGATTGATAGGGAAGGCTCTTTGTATGGTTTGCTTGATAACCGTGAAGACAATTTTACCGATTTGAATGAAAATAATCAGGAGGGAATATTTGAAATTCAGTTTGATGATCAAAATAAGGGGGGCACAGGCAATGATGCCAGTATGGCCTTTGGTTTCCAGCGTACTCAGTTTTATGCACCCGGTGGCACTCATGGTACGGGTTGGGGCGATGGTAAAGCGCGTCGTTGGCTAGTAGATGAGTTCTTGAAAGAGAGAAGGGTTGATGGCAGAAATGACTTGCGTTTATACAATAGTATTCTTTATAAACATTTTGGAGATGATTTTCCTGATCAGTCAAAAAAATACTATGCCAATGAAGATGCGTCACAATGGTTTGATGAGTGGGGACAGGACACAGAGGATTGTTATATTCGCAAATACAATACTTCTTACTATCGTGAACGTGAAGACTATTTCGCACGTAATAATTATCGTATTATGCGGTATGCTGATGTTTTATTGAGTTATGCGGAGTGTTTGGTTGAAACTGGAACTTCGGCTTCTGATGCGGCTGTTTATGTTGATAAGGTAAGAGAACGTGCAGGGTTATCCAAACTGAAAGATAGTCGGTGGAAGGATTGTTTAAGTTCAAAGGAGGTCTTTATCAAACGTCTTCAGATGGAACGTGCTTTGGAACTTTGTTTCGAAGGCTGGCGTTGGGCGGATTTGAAGCGCTGGGGATTGCTTGATTCACAGGCTGGTATTGACGAGCTGAAAGCTCGTGACAAGGACTTCAACAATTTTGTGATTGGCAAACACAAACGTATGCCTATCCCTACATCGGAAGTTGAAATCAGTAAGATTGATGATGTTCCTCAACTAACTCAGAATCCTAATTATTAATAAAAAAGAAAGACTGTGTCGGAGTGTTTTTTCTTTTTATAATACTTCCGGCATAGTCTTTATTTAACTAGTATCATTTATGCTTGTCTGCAAAAAAATACTGATCTTCTGTGCTTTTGCTTGTTGCGGTACTTTATTCGCGCAAAACATACAGAATCCGGTGCTTCCCGGAGTAGCGGATGCCGGTGTGATGAAATATAATGGTAAGTATTATATAGGTGGAGTATTTACCAATGGGGATTTTTATGTTTCCGACGACTTGGTTCATTGGGGTAAACCTGTTCATGTCGTGACTATGGATAATGGCTGGAGTAAAGGAAGTGGTGCCGGTAATGAGCAGATTCACGCCAATGATATGTTTTGTTTGAATGGTGATTTTCACTTATATTGGTCTGTCAATTATTGGGGTAAGGATAAGCATGCTGTTCACATTGTACATGCTCAAAGTAAAAATGTGTTGGGGCCCTATATAGAGCCTGATAAAAAAACTTGGATGGATAATCGCATTGATCCTAAGGTTTTTAAAGATGATGACGGACAATTATATATGTATATGGTGCGTTTTACTGATGGAAATACTATTTGGGGACGTAAAATGAAGAATCCGGCGGAATTTGCCGGAGAACCAGTGTGCTTGTTTGCATCATTGCCGGATACATGGGAGACCATGGATAACAGAGTGGCAGAGGGACCTTGGGTGATGAAATACAGAGACCGATACTATTTGATGTATAATGCCAATCATACCTCTACTGAGTGGGGGAATTATCAATTGGGGGTTGCGGAGGCAGACTCACCTTTAAGTTTTCAAAATGGGAATAAATATAGCTATCCGGTAGTAAATTCTAATCAAATTCTACTGGAAGAGAATTATGTGGATCTTTTACGATATGGCATCACTTATGAGCCATTGTTTGATTATACAGAAAATAATCCTGGAGTCGGTTGGATGCTTCCGGTATATCAGGCTTCCGATTGGAAGAAAGGAGAATGTGGATTCTCATCTAAAGAGATAAAAGGATCTACCACTCGTCATTTAGGTACTTGGTGGACATCTCCTTCATTGTGGTTACGTAAATCTTTTTTTGTTGGCAAACAGGTGGGAAATTTAGCACTCAGGGTTGCTCATGACGGAGATACAAAAATATATTTGAATGGAACATTGATTTACGAAAAACAGGGACGGGATTATTGTATGGTAAACCTTGATGAAAAGCAACGAGAGCTTCTGAAAAAAGGAGAGAACTTGCTTGCTGTAGAAACAAATAAAGGGCGTGCCCAATTTTTTGATGTTTCTTTGTTTGATATGAGGAGTGAAACAGCAGATGATATTTTGATGACCCCGGGACAACCTAATATTTTAAGGGGGCCCAATGGATTTGAATGGTGGCTTATATATATGGCTAATAAAAATAATGAGTGTAGGGGGCAGTATATTAACCGTGTTCATTTCTTTAATAAAACATTATTTGTTGAAGGAATAACCGGTCCTTGTACAGATGGCTATCATCCGGAACCTTCTTTGCCCACTTTTTCAATGAAAGGGGAAACACCTTCTTTTGGAGTGCTGCAACAAGTGAAACCTTCTACAACTTATATGTTTGAAACAGCAGTCAAAACAGATGGAGATGCTGGTATCATTGCGTGGTGGAAAGATGTGGATAATAATGCTTATATCGGTTTCGATACAAAGAACCACAATTGGTATTTGCGTACCATTATTAATGGTAAAGAAAAGGAGGAATATTTCACTTTGCCTAAAGATTTTCGTTGGGGTGTTTATCATCATTTACGTATTGAACGTAATCAGGATTGTTTAAAAGTATGGTTGGATGAAATACCATCTCCTCAAAAACATCTGTTTACAAAGATTATTCCTGTGACGGAACCCGGTGTTCCCGGAGTGTTTGATCGGACTAAAAAAGCTTTGTTCGAAGGGGTGACTTATACTATCGGATTTGATGATGACCGGATACAGTTAAAAGAACATTCAGAAATATTGAAAGGTGATTTTCTTGATCATTATGAATTTAGTTTTCAACTTTCAGGTTTGTCCGATTGTAAGATGTCAGGAAGCTATCCGGTTTATGTGGATAAAGATAACTATGTAAAAGCTCAATTTAATGGTATCACGCGTATGCTGGAAGTGGTAGTTGTAAAACAAGGACAACAGATACTTGATAAAAAATATCCGTTGGAACATTTACAAATGGTTTATCCTGATGTGAAGTATACTGATTTTGTCGAAAAATGTTATCGTTTTATATCGCCTTCATGGATAAATGCCCTTTACCTGAACCGTCATGAAGTAGGGAATAAGGCGGAGTTTGTAGACGATATGTTTAGTAAATTTACAATAGAATATTTGAATGAGGGAAAATGGTATCCATTGAATAACAGCGGGGCGACGGTGGCAGAGCATCTGGCTTATAATCGTTTGTCTTTTACTCCGATAAAAACGGAAGGTATTCGTTTTATTAATAAAGACGCTCAGGATTTGGAACGGCATATTTATAAGTTGGGAATTCAAGAACAATTAAAGGAATCTTATAATTTCCGTGCGGTGAGAAGGGGAAATAAGCTCTATCTTTTTGTTGACGGAAGAGAATTAGGGAGATTGGATATTCATTATCCTGCTTCTTGTGTAGGATTTTGTTCTGGAAATTATTCTCCGGTATATAAAGGAATATTGTATTATCATATAGGAAACTGACTAGTATTATGAAAAAAAAAATGATTTTTATTTGGTTATTGATGTTGGGGACATTGACTTCTTGTCAGTCATGTTCCTCAGAATATAAGAATGTGAATGAAATAATTGTGGAAGAGCTGGAAATACCTGTTCCACTGGGTGACCCGTTTATATTGTTGCACAATGGGACTTATTATGCTTATGGTACTCACTCGGATGAAGGAATAGAGGTTTATATCTCGGATAATTTAAAAACGTGGAAATATAAAGGGCTGGCTTTGAATAAGAAGGATTCATGGGCAGACCGTTGGTTTTGGGCACCGGAAGTATATGAAGTGAATGGTAAATTTTATATGTATTATTCGGCAGATGAGCATATTTGTGTAGCAGTGGCAGATTCCCCTGTAGGACCATTTATACAAAATAAGCAAGAACCTATGATTGTTGAGGAGAAATGTATTGATAATTCTTTTTTCATGGATGATGACGGTACTCCTTATTTGTCATTTGTCCGTTTTAATGATGGGAATAATGTATGGATAGCCGAGTTGGAAAAAGATTTGATAACCCTTAAGAAAGAAACGATGCGTCCTTGTATTCATGTTTCACAGGCTTGGGAGGAAGTGTGGCCTCGAGTCAATGAAGGTTCTTATATTCTCAAACACAATGGAATTTATTATATGACTTATTCTGCGAATAGTTATGAAAGTCCATTCTATGGTGTAGGTTGTGCTACAGCTACCGATATAATGGGGGAATGGGCTAAATACGACGAAAATCCATTATTGCAAAATCCTGGTGGGTTGGTAGGTGTAGGGCATAGCGCCATGTTCACTGATAAAGAGGGAAAACTTCGTATTGTATTCCATGCCCACAAAGATAAAAGTAATATTCATCCGCGTGCTATGTATATTGGTACGGTAAATTTTGAGAATGTGAATGGAACAGACCGTATGAGAATCAGTAAAGAATATATAACTCCTAAATTACTGCAATGAGAAAAAATTTGATCCTGTCTATCTGCTTTTGTTTGGTGTCTTGCTCATCATCGTCTGCGCAAGAAGAAATACCTGATGGTGATAAAACCAGCTATTACTGGAATCCGGTGATAGATTATAGTCTGCCCGATCCTACTATTATAGAAGGTGGTGATGGTTATTATTATTTGTATGCAACCGAAGATATTCGTAATTTGCCGATCCATCGTTCCAAGGATTTGATTAATTGGGAATGGGTAGGTACAGCATTCACGGATCGAACGCGTCCTGATTTTGAACCGGGTGGAGGCTTATGGGCTCCGGATATCAATAAGATAGGTGATACGTATGTACTTTATTATTCTATGTCTAAATGGGGAGGTGAGTGGACCTGTGGTATCGGTTGCGCTACGGCAGACAAACTTTCGGGGCCATTTAAAGACCATGGTCTGATGTTTCGGAGTAACGAGATTAATGTACAGAATTCTATTGACCCTTTCTATATAGAAGATGCCGGAAAGAAATTTTTGTTTTGGGGCAGCTTTCGGGGCATTTATGGCATTGAATTAAGTGAGGACGGTCTTTCAATAAAACAAGGGAAGAAGCCTCGGCAGGTGGCTGGTACAGCTTATGAAGGAACTTATATTCATAAAAAAGAAGGTTTTTACTATTTTTTTGCTTCCATAGGGACTTGCTGTGAAGGATTGAATAGCACTTACACTACTGTAGTTGCTCGTTCAGAAAATTTGTTTGGACCTTATGTTGATAAGAACGGGAGGACAATGATGGATAACCAACATGAAGTGTTGATTCATAAGAATAGTTCGTTTGTGGGAACAGGACACAATTCGGAGATTGTGACTGATAAAGTGGGTAATGATTGGGTATTTTATCATGCAGTGGCCACAAAGCATCCTGAAGGGCGTGTTTTGATGATGGATAAAATAAGTTGGAAAGACGGATGGCCTGTGGTAGCTACGGATTCTCCCTCATTGAAATCGGAAAAACCTGTATTGTAATTAATAAATACATAAAAATATGAATTGGAAAAACTTTGTATGTAGTGTGGTGTGTCTGGCAGGAATGACTTGTGCGGAAGCTGTGAACTATACACCGGAAAATGTTTCGGCTTCCATTGCTTTGAAAGTGCCTGGTAATGATGCGAAGCGGTATCCGCTGACTTTGCAGCAATTGGATAATAGTAATTTTGAATATCAGTGGGTGGCGGCCGATAAATTACCTGTGGTGATTTATCAGAATGTTGAAGAAAAAGACGGCAACCAGCGTATTGTCATTTTTATGACTGCATTGGATGATGTTTATTTCAATTTTGGTGAGCAGGTAATGACTGGTTGTCATCATGATGATTGTTTGTTTTATATGCCTGGATTTTGGTATCGTCGTAACTTGCGTTCTCCTCAAGAAGCGCCGTCTTTTCATACCTCGGATAGCTGGTTGGTTCGTGAAGACCGTTTAAGTACTCCCTTGACTGCTATTTTTGATGAAAAGAATAGGAAAACATATTCTGTTATCCGGCTGGATAATATGGCTTCGGATGCTTTGACTACCCATAAGGAAGGGGAAGTGATATTGTCTGGTAAAACCTCTATAGGTTATACAGGATTTGAAAACCTCTCGGGTATCGCTTCTTTGTCTTTTGGGTTTCCTTACAAGGAAGCTCCTAAAACTTATATTCGTAAATTGACATTGGCTCCTTCGGTTGAGGCCTATCAATTATTACGTAAAGGTGAGAGTCTTTCTCTGACTTGGGAATTACATGAGTCGGAAATTGCTGATTTTTCAGAATGTGTGCAGCATATTTGGGAATATTCTTATGATACAAACTGTCCTCAAATTGTAAATACACCTTATTCTCCTGAGAAAATGAAGGAAGTGATGAGTAATTTCTTCGTGGAAAGTTTTGTCGGAAATACTCCTACTCATTATTATTCGGGGGTGGAATTGCGTACAGCTACTTGTGACCAAACGGATGTTGCCGAAGTGGGTTTTGTGGGACGTACTTTGTTGAATGCTTTTAATGCATTGGAATATGGAGAACAGCAGCGTCGTACGGATTTGGTGACGAATGCTTATAAAATTTTTGATTCTTATTTGCAGAATGGATTTTCGGAAACGGGTTTCTTTAATGAAGTAGTACATTATAGGCGTAATTTTGTAGAGTCTGTTCATAGTATCCGCCGTCAGTCTGAAGGGGTATATGCCCTGCTTCATTTTTTGAATTACGAAAGACTGCAAGGTCGTAAACATCCTGAGTGGGAAAAGCGTATAAAAAGTATGTTGGATATGTTTCTGCGTTTACAAAATAAGGACGGTAGTTTTCCTCGTAAGTTTAAAGATGACTTTTCTATTGTAGACAAGAGTGGGGGAAGTACCCCTTCGGCAACTTTGCCATTGGTTATGGGATATAAATATTTTAAGGATAAACGGTATTTGGCAAGTGCAAAACATACGGTGGAGTATTTGGAAAAGGAATTGATTTCGAAGTCCGATTATTTTTCTTCTACTTTGGATGCTAATTGCGAGGATAAAGAGGCATCTTTGTATGCGTCAACTGCCGCTTACTATTTGGCTTTAGCTACAAAAGGAGCTGAACGAGCCCATTATGCTGGGTTGGCGAGGAAGGCAGCTTATTTTGCATTGTCATGGTACTATACATGGGATGTCCCTTTTGCCCCCGGTCAGATGTTGGGTGATTTAGGGTTGAAAACTAGAGGCTGGGGAAATGTTTCTGTAGAAAATAACCATATTGATGTCTTTATCTTTGATTTCGCTGACGTATTGAACTGGTTGGCAAAAGAATATAATGAAAAGCGTTTTTCGGATTTTTCTCAGGTAATCAGTACATCAATGCGTCAGTTGTTACCCTATGAAGGGCATCGATGTGGTATTGCCAAAACAGGATATTATCCGGAGGTTGTCCAGCATACTAACTGGGACTACGGTAAGAATGGTAAAGGCTATTATAATGATATTTTTGCTCCGGGATGGACAGTGGCTTCATTGTGGGAATTATTTTCTCCGGGACGTGCCGAGAAGTTCTTGAAAAAATAGTTTGAAAATTGATAATTTATTATGATGTTAAGTGATTAGCATTTCATTTAAAACTTGATTTTCTTTTCTTTTGTAGGGAAAGGTATGTCCTTTTTCAGAAAATCAGCTTTCTCTTTAAGGAAGGATACCTGAAGTATATTAAAAAGCCGGGGATTGTCTTTACAGATGTTCCCGGCATAATTTTTTACCGTCACTGGCATTATTGTTCTGACTTTACATCTCTTATTGAATAAAACAAGTAAAAGAAAGAATTTCTCTATGTTAAGATAACAGTTTACTTTAAATTCTTAACTTTGTTCCCCTTGAAAAATGATTGTTACAAGATAATTTAACAGCTAAAAATGCAACAATATAAAAGACCGGAAGCTATAAAACGTATGAATGAGCTGGCGGGTAGCCGGAAGCCTTTCCTTTTTATTATAGATTATAAACAGCAGTGTTCCTTGATAGAGGAAATAAGTCGGATTGATTCTACCCGTTGCCGTTATAACTTTAATGGAGTGAAAAATGTGGATACTGTAACAGAAAGTTACAGTGGGCAGATAGACTGGAACTTTGTTCCAATGTCTTTGACAGACTACCGGCAGGCTTTTGAAATCGTAAAACGGAATATTCTGGCAGGTAACAGCTATCTCGCTAATTTGACTTGCAAGGTTCCTGTCAGTACTAATCTTACTTTGGAGGATGTGTTCCGGTACTCCAAAGCGCTTTATAGACTTTGGTTGAAAGATAAACTGGTCTGTTTCTCACCCGAAATTTTTGTTCGTATAGAAGATGGCGAGATAAAATCTTTCCCCATGAAAGGAACGATTGACGCTACCTTACCTAATGCGGAAAAACTGTTGATGGATGATTCTAAGGAAACTGCCGAACATGCTACCATTGTAGATCTGATTCGTAATGATTTGAGTATGGTGGCGGAACAGGTCAGGGTTGTCCGCTATCGTTATTGTGACCGGCTTGAAACCAATAAGGGACCTATCTTTCAGACAAGCTCCGAAATATGTGGTGTCTTGCCCGATGATTACCCATCGCATATAGGAGATATTATATTTCGTTTGTTACCAGCCGGTTCCATAACCGGAGCGCCCAAATCCAAGACGATGGATATTATTGAAGAAGCGGAAAATTATGAGCGTGGATTTTATACGGGCATAATGGGTTATTGTGACGGCAGGACTTTAGACAGTGCGGTGATGATCCGTTTTTTAGAACAGGAAGGAGAGAATCTTTATTATAAGGCGGGGGGAGGAATTACTTCAAAGAGTGATTTACAAAGTGAATATAATGAAATGATACAGAAGATTTATGTACCCATTTATTGAAACTATACGGATAGAACAAGGAAAAGCGTGTAATTTGTCTTATCATAATGAAAGACTGAACAATACCCTTCATCATTTCTGGCCGGACTGTGCCGGCATAGAATTAGGTGAATACCTGAAATTGACACCGGAGATGAACGGAATGAAATGTAGGGTGATTTATGATGGAGGTGGAATAAAAGAAATTAGTTATGAAGCCTATCAGATGCGTCCGGTACATTCTTTGCAGTTGGTTTATTCGGATGATATAGATTATACTTATAAAAGTACAGACAGGGAAGCTTTAAACCGGCTTTTTGCCTGCCGTGGAGAACGGGATGATATTTTAATTGTCAGACGCGGACTGCTGACCGATACTTCCATAGCTAATATTGCCTTGTTTGATGGTAAGGATTGGTTCACACCTAAATTACCTTTGTTGAGAGGGACTTGCCGTACAGCATTGATTGACAACGGAATTATAAAAGAAAAAGATATCCGGCCGGAAGAACTATCCTCTTATTCTTTTGTTAGGTTATTTAACGCTATGATTAAATGGGGAGCGTTGGAATTTTCTACCGGAACCATTTACGGATAATAAGAAAGAAGGTGGAATTTTGAAGATTTTTGTTTGTTTCCTTAAATAATTTGCTATATTTGCAAAAAAAATATAAATATAGGTAGGGTATGAGATTGCGGACAGTTGCCAAGTTGGGTATGGTGCTATCAGTGGTATTGTTTTGTACGGCTGTGGGCTTTTACGGCTTTGCTAAGTTAAGCCTGACGGATAAGAGTCGTGAGATCAATCTCTTCTCACTTGTACCGGCTGATTGCATCGGTGTGTTGGAGAGTGATAATATTAATTATTTTCTGAATGAATTTCCTCAATTGAACTATTCTGAAGAACTGGGTAATTTCCAGTTTCCCGGTTTGTTTAATTATGTGTTGGGAGGTTTGAACGAATATACCACTAACACTGCTCATGGTCTGAGCAGTAAGATGAGCCGGGTGGTGGTCAGTTTCCATTCTCCGGGTACTCCGCGTGACCAGGTGGTATATTTCCGTATGGGGGCTGATGATAAGGAAACATTGGGAGATATGTTGTTAGAGAGAACTCCGGGAAGTTTTTCACCTAAAAAAGAGAAATACAGAGGAAAAACTATAGCAGTCTATCCATTGGGCAATAATGATTTTCTAGCTGTCTATAGCGAGGCGGGATTCTATGTGGTGAGTTATCAGAAGAGTTTGATAGAGAAAGTGATTGATGCGCGTGAGGATGAAGAGAAAGCATTGAGTAATGATCCCGTGTTTGCCAAAGCGATGCAGAAAAAGAAAACGCATAACTTCCTGACTTTATACGGACGTACACCGTCTATGCCTTTCTTGCAGGATAACAGTGGCTGTTGGAGTGAGTTTGACTTTCACATGAACAGTGATGTGGTGTACCTCACCGGAGATACTTTTATGCCTGATTCATGCGGCTGTGTGAACCAGATGGCCGAAAAATTGAAGAATATTCCGGATATAAGGGAAGATAGTTTGATTATTTCTGCTGATAAAGATTCCATGGCAAATTATATGGAAGAGGCCTACGAAAGAAATAGCAGGACATTGTTCAATGAATGTGTAGCCAATCTTTCACGTGATGCAGCCTTTATGCTTGTGGCGGACATGAACAAGATTTCCCGCAACCCGGAACGTTTCGAGCCTTATTTGCCGGCATTTCTGTTGGAGAATGCTCCTTTATTCCATTCGTTTATTCTTTCAACCCAATTGTCGGTTGTGAACGACCGGCTTTCCCATATCATGGTACTGACATATAAGGATTAGCGCAACTTATGTCGGTGGAAGTGGGGAGCCACTTTGCTTCTAAAATAAAATAACGAAATAACAGTGAGTGCGGCTCCGAATAGATAGGCCATCTTGAAGGTGGCTATTTCTGCTATATATCCGCCCAATAACATGCCGGCGCCTATACCTACATCCCACGAAGTCAAGTAGGTACTGGTTGCCGTACCACGCTGGTTGTTGGGGGCCAAGTTCACAAACAGCGTGTTATAGGCAGGGAACATGGTTCCAAACCCAATACCTAGTAAAAGAGCTATGGTGAACAGAAAATAAGTGGTCCATTGCAGACTCCATGTTGTCAGCCATCCGCATGAACTCAAACCGAAGAAACAGAAGCAGACCAGATACAGGCCGGCTTCAATAACTTGAGTAACCATTCCCCGGTCTACCAGGCGTCCGGAGAAAAGACGGGAAACTGCCATTCCCAACGCCATGAAGGTGAAGAAGAAACCGGTGGATGACTGGATACCTATTTGCTTGGCATACATTGCAACGTAATTGGTGGTCATGCCATAAGGGATGGATAGTAATAACAGACTGAAACCTGCCGGTATTCCTTTAAGCAAAATAAAGCGGTCCAATGATATCGGTTCTCGTTTTACAGGAGGTTTGTAGGTGGTCTTTACCAATGAGGCGCATAGAAATCCTATCAGGCAGGAACCTAATGAGCAACAGAAGATAAGCGTATAGTCTGCTCCTGCATCATGTAGGAAGAGTCCGGTCATCGGTCCGATGGACATGGCTATATTGTTTGCCAGCCCATAATATCCTAATCCTTCCCCACGACGTGAAGAAGGCATGATATCAATGACAATGGTATTTCCGCTGACTGTCACCATGCCGAATGATACTCCGTGTATAATGCGGAATAAAATAAATAAGGTTAGTGTTCCTGCAATGAGATATCCTCCGAAGATGGCGGTAAAAGTGAAATAAGCCAACAGATAAAGTGGTTTGCGGGCAAATGTATCTAACAGATAGCCGGAAAAGGGGCGTATGCACAGGGCGGCAATGGTGTAACAGGAAAGTACGGCCCCTATGGTTGTTTTGTTGGCGTCAAAAACTTCTGCCAGATAGAAAGGCAATACAGGCATCAGTAACCAGAATCCAAAGAATAATAGAAAATTGGCTGCCAGTATTTCTATATAATTTTTGGTAATCAGCTTGTCCTTCATAAGCAATAATGTGCTAATATGTCAATGTATCAATATGCTAATGTGGCAATATGTTAATATGCCAATTGACCGCGTTCTATTCCGCATGGCAATTGGCATATCAGCACATGGTCACATTGACACATTATTAATTGGCTGCTTCGAATTCTTTCAGGAAGCGGGTATCGTTTTCAGAGAATAATCGTAAGTCGTTTACACGATATTTCAAGTTGGTAATGCGTTCAATACCCATACCTAGCGCATAGCCTGAGTAAACTTTGCTGTCAATGCCGTTGGCTTCCAATACATTCGGATCCACCATACCACATCCCAGAATTTCCACCCAGCCTGTGCCTTTACAGAACGGACAACCTTTTCCGCCGCAAATATTACAACTGATATCCATTTCGGCACTTGGTTCGGTGAACGGGAAATAGGACGGACGCAGACGGATTTGAGTATCTTCGCCGAACATTTCTTTGGCAAACAACAGCAATACCTGCTTCAAATCAGTGAATGATACATTCTTGTCAATGTAGAGTGCTTCCACTTGATGGAAGAATGCATGGGCACGATAACTGATCGCTTCATTGCGGTATACACGTCCCGGACAGATGATGCGGATAGGAGGTTGCGAATGTTCCATAGCTCTTGCCTGTACGGAAGAGGTGTGAGTGCGAAGTACGATGTTCTTTTTCACATCTTCCTGATTGGCTTCGATGAAGAAAGTATCTTGCATATCACGTGCAGGATGGTCTTCGGCAAAATTCATGGCAGTGAATACGTGCAAGTCGTCTTCTATTTCGGGACCGTCGGCAATACTGAAGCCCAGCCGATGGAATATATCAATGATTTCATTCTTTACAATGCTCAGCGGGTGACGTGTTCCCAGTTCGATGGGATAAGCCGTACGGGTAAGATCCATTTCGGCTGCGCTGTTATCTTGGGTTTCGAAAGCTTCTTTCAATGAGGCGATACGCTCCTGAGCCTTGTTCTTCAGCTCGTTCAGTTTCATACCCACCTCTTTTTTCTGCTCGGCAGGTACGTTGCGGAAGTCTGCCATCAACTCATTAATCGCTCCTTTTTTGCTAAGATATTTAATGCGCAAGGCTTCCAATTCTTCCGCATTGGCTGCTTGCAAGCCTTCAATTTCCTGAAGTAATTGTTCTATTTTAGCTAACATAGTTTCTTCTTTATTTTTTAATGACCGCAAAGTTAGCGAATTAAACCCATATATTTTGCTGAAAACTAAAAAAAACGATATTTTTGCATCGATTTTTTCTAAATATAGAAAATGAGAAAACTTATAATCGGAGTTTGTCTGCTTATGCTGATAAGCTCCTGTGGAGGTGGGAAAAAGAAAATGGACCCCTTCGAGACGCTTACTGAGGAGATTGATTCGCTGACTGCAACCCCGGACACAACAGAAGCGATGGCTGTGGTAGAGGAAGAACCAATGGTTCCCGCTACGGCCGACGAAAGTTTTGCCGACTTTTTCTACAATTTTGCCAGTGATGAAAAATTACAATTGTCACGCATCGTGTTCCCTTTGCCGTATTATACAATGGAAAAGAAAGAGCACATTGAAAAGGAGCAATGGAAACACGATCCTTTATTCAGCCGGCAGGATGCCTATACAGTTCTGTTCGATAAGGCGGAAGACATGGAAATGGAGAAAGATACGGGTCTAACCAGTGTCAAGATAGAATGGATTTACTTGAAGAAGGGAAAAATCAAGCGGTACTATTTTGAGCGGCTGAAGGGGCTGTGGAAACTGGAAGCCATAGATTTTGCGGATATGCCGAGAGAGGATACCGGTAAGGAGGACTTCTTTGAGTTTTATGAACGTTTTGCCAATGATTCTGTTTTCCAGTTGTCTCGTTTGCACGAACCGTTGAAGTTTGTGACCGCTGATCCCGAAGACGAGTTTCAGATACTGGAAACGACTTTGGAGGCCGGGCAATGGTTCGCATTCCAGCCTGTATTGCCTCGTGAGAATCTGACTAATGTAAACTATGGCCAGAACGAGAATGTGCATTCCAATACGAAGGTGATTGAAATGAAAGGTTTTGGCAATGGATTTAATAATACGCTCTATTTTGAACGGCGCCACGGTCTGTGGAAACTGATGCAGTTTGAGGATCTGAGCGATTGATTTGATTGTAAATGAAGGAAATAAAAGACTACTCTCTGTTGCCTCATAATACATTTGGTATGGATGTGAAGGCATCTTTGTTTGTGGAATATGAATCGGTGACAGAGCTGCAATCCATCTTGTCGGATAAAAAACTGATGGCCGGTAACTGGTTGCATATTGGCGGAGGAAGCAATCTGCTTTTTAAAGGTGATTATGCGGGAACTGTCCTGCATTCGGCTATCCGGGGGTATGAGGTGGTTGCTGAAAACGAACAGGAAATAGAGGTAAGGGCAGGAGCCGGTGAGGTGTGGGATGATTTTGTGGCATATACCGTGAAAAACAGTTGGTATGGTGCTGAAAATCTGTCATTGATTCCCGGTGAAGTGGGTGCTTCTGCCGTTCAGAATATCGGTGCGTATGGTGTTGAGGCAAAAGATTTGATTGTAAGTGTGGAAACCGTCGAGGTGGAAACCGGCAGGAAACGGATTTTTACCAAAGAGGAATGCCGTTATGCTTATCGTGAAAGCATTTTCAAGAAAGATTTGAAAGGTAAATATATAGTGACTTACGTCACCTATCGTTTAAGTAAACAGCCGGTTTTTAATCTGGAGTATGGAAATGTGCGTGGCGAATTGGAAAAGCGAGGAGGTGAGGTGGCATTGGAGAATGTAAGGAAGGTGATTATTGCCGTGCGTGAAGCCAAGTTGCCCGATCCCCGGGTGCAGGGAAATGCCGGAAGTTTCTTTATGAATCCGATTGTTCCACGCAGGCAGTTTGAAATAGTACAGCAACAGTATCCTGATATGCCACATTATGAGGTGGATGGCAATAGGGTGAAGATTCCTGCTGCATGGATGATAGACCGTTGCGGCTGGAAAGGCAAACAAATAGGACGCGCGGGTGTTCATTCTAAACAGGCATTGGTCTTGGTGAACTGTGGGGGCGCTACGGGAGATGAAGTGATTGCTCTTGCCAGACGGATACAGGAGTCTGTGCTTCAAAAGTTCGGGGTGGCTATCTCTCCCGAAGTGAATTTTATATAAGGTATGATATGAAGATTACAATACTAGGCAGCGGAACGTCTACGGGAGTACCCGAAATAGGGTGCAAATGTCCGGTATGCACCAGCAGCGATCCCCGGGACAACCGTTTGCGTTGTTCGGGACTGGTAGAAACGGAAGGGCTCCGGATTCTAATAGATTGCGGTCCCGATTTCCGTGAACAGATGATACGGTTGAACGATTTCAAGCCGTTGGACGGCGTTTTGATTACTCACGAACACTATGACCATGTAGGAGGCTTGGATGATTTGCGTCCTTTCTGTCGTTTTCGCGATGTGCCGGTTTATGCCGAACAATATACGGCAGAGCGTTTACGCCAGCGTATTCCTTATTGTTTTGCCGAACATCTTTATCCGGGAGTTCCCCGTATTACATTAGAGGAAATTGTTCCCGATTCTCCTTTTATTATCGGCAATCCCGAAGGAAACAAAGTAGAGGTGACACCTCTTCGGGTAATGCACGGCAAACTGCCCATTTTGGGATACCGTATCGGCCGGATGGCATGGATTACCGATATGTTGACGATGCCTGGGGCTGAATATGATTTGCTGCAAGGACTGGATGTGTTGGTAATGAATGCATTGCGTCCTCAGCCTCACCATACCCACCAGAATTTGAAGGAGGCTTTGGACAATGCACAAAGAATAGGAGCCGGGGAAACCTATTTTATTCACATGAGTCATCATATAGGATTACATGCTGATGCTGAACGGTTATTGCCGCCGCATGTGCATTTTGCATACGATGGAATGAAAATTTGTTTATAAAGCCGGCTTCAACGAATACCGGCACAATCCGTTCAACCCGCATTCCGAACATTTCGGTGTCCGTGCCACACAAACATATCTTCCGTGTAAAATAAGCCAATGATGTGCGGTGGGCACAATCTCCTTCGGAATATACTTCATCAGATATTTCTCGGTAGCCAGCGGTGTGGTGCAGGTTTGAGGAACCAGCCCGATGCGGTGGCTCACGCGGAACACATGTGTATCTACCGCCATGGCCGCTTTATTGAATACTACACTTTGGATGACGTTGGCTGTCTTGCGTCCCACTCCCGGCAGTTTGACCAGTTCTTCCAATGTTCCCGGTACTTCGCTATGAAAATCTTTCACCAGCATTTGCGCCATGCCCACCAGGTGTTTTGCCTTGTTGTTGGGATAACTTACACTCCGTATGTATTCATAAATCACTTCCGGCGTCGAAGCGGCCAATGCCTCAGGAGTCGGGAAATCCCGGTAAAGAGGAGGGGTGATCATATTTACCCGTTTGTCCGTGCATTGTGCACTCAGGATAACAGCTATCAATAACTCGAATGGGTTATTGTAATGAAGTTCGGTTTCGGCAACAGGCATCGCTTCTTGAAAATAAGCGATCACCTTGTTATAAAGTTCTTGTTTTTTCATCTTACCTTCTTTTTTCGGTTACAAATATAATTGATAAATCAATAGGGTAGAATTATTCGGGCAATTCATTTGTTTAGTTGAGTAAACTTCTTATATTTGCATAAATATATTAGATTTATGCAGCTTAACGTAAAGAATGAAACTTCTACATTGAAAGCTGTGGTGCTTGGACAACCCGGTTCCATAGGGAAGGTCCCCACGCTGGAAGAAACTTATGACGCCAAGTCATACGAGTCCGTATTGCATAACATATACCCCCATGAAGAAGATATTTTCAAAGAGATGAGATGCTTTGAAAGCGTATTGTTGAAATATGGGGTACAGGTCTATCGCCCGTGGACACTGGAGAATTGTAATCAGGTGTTTGCCCGTGATGTGGGATTTGTGATTGACGACAAGATTATTGTTTCCAACATCATCCCCAACCGGGAGGATGAGAAGGAAGCCTACGAAGTGGTCTATAATCAGATAGCTTATAACAAGATTTTCAACCTTCCCGAAAAGGCGCACGTAGAGGGAGGTGATGTGGTGCTTTACAATAATATAGTGTTTGTAGGCCTTTATACCCAGCCCGATTACCCGCAGATGAAGACGGCACGTACCAACCGGTATGCTTTTTCCTTTCTGAAAGAAATCTGTCCGGGGAAGATATTCATCCCCTTGGAGCTGAAAAAACATAATACAGATCCACGTGCGGGGATTCTGCATCTGGATTGTACCTTTATGCCGGTAGGGAAAGGGCATGCGATTATTTATAAGGACGGATTTATGTATCCTCAGGATTATCATACTCTGCTCGATTTGTTCGGCAGGGAGAATGTATTTGAAATAACGCGGGAAGAGATGTACTATATGAATACGAATGTCTTTTCCATCTCTCCTGAGGTAGTGGTTTCTGAAAAGAACTTTATCCGCCTGAATACCTTTATGGAAGAGGTATGGGGAATGACGGTAGAGCGTGTACCTTATTATGAAATATCTAAGATGGGCGGACTGTTGCGCTGCTCCACCTTACCATTAATCCGAGAAAATGACTAAACAAACAACAAACCACATTTTGATGGTGGAACCCGTGGCCTTCGGGTTCAATGAAGAAACAGCGGCCAACAATTATTTCCAGCAGCGGACAGTTGCGGCAGGTGAAACAGTACAAGCTTGTGCCTTGAAGGAATTTCGGGGCATGGTGGATAAGTTGCGTGCAAACGGCATAGAGGTAATAGCGGTGCAGGATACCCCGATACCTCATACTCCGGATTCCATATTTCCGAACAACTGGGTGTCCTTTCACGACGACGGAACGGTGGTGCTGTATCCTATGTTTGCGGAAAACCGCAGGGCGGAAAGACGGGCGGATATCTTGCAGCGGATAGAGTCGGAGGGGTTCAGCATCCGTCGGAAGGTAGATTATACAGGTTTTGAAGAAGAAAACCGGTTCCTGGAGGGGACCGGGGGAATCATTCTGGACCGGGTGAACCGTTATGCATACGCGGCTTTGTCGCAACGGGTGGACGAAGCTTTATTTGGTCGGTTCTGCAAGGAGCAGAATTTTAGTCCGGTGTCCTTTCATGCTTATCAGACTGTAAACGGACAACGTCTGCCCATTTATCATACCAATGTCATGATGTGTGTGGCGACAGATTATGCGGTCGTTTGTCTGGACAGCATCGACGACGTGGAAGAGCGTGAGCAGGTTTGTCACGTCTTGCGGCAGACAGGGAAAGAAATCATTGCCATCTCCGAGGAACAGATGCATCACTTTGCCGGAAATATGCTTCAGGTGGAGAACGGGAAAGGCGCATTGTTTCTAGTGATGTCTCAAAGTGCTTACGATTCGTTGGATGAAGGCCAGTTACAACGGCTGTCTAAGTATAACGCGTTGCTTCCCATGCCCATCCCTACCATTGAAACGCTGGGAGGAGGAAGTGCCCGTTGCATGATGGCGGAAATATTCTTGAAGAAAGAAAAACATTAAATAATAAAAAGCTTATGGATGCAAAATTATCGGCAGCTCAATTGATGGAGCTTGAGAACAAACATGGAGCACACAATTATCATCCTGTTCCTGTGGTATTGGATAAGGGAGAAGGTGTGTTTGTATGGGATGTGGAAGGAAAGAAATATTATGATTTCCTTTCCGCTTATTCGGCAGTGAACCAAGGACATTGTCATCCGCGTATTATCGATACGTTGGTAAAACAGGCGCGAAAGCTGACTTTGACTTCACGCGCTTTTTATAACAGCCAGTTGGGACGGTATGAAGAATTTGTCACCCGTTATTTCGGATATGACAAGGTCTTACCGATGAATACGGGAGCCGAGGCAGTAGAAACCGCATTGAAGCTTTGCCGCAAATGGGCGTATGAAGTAAAAAAGCTTCCCAAGGATACGGCGGAAATCGTTGTATGCCGGAATAATTTTCATGGGCGTACTACCACTATCGTTTCTTTCTCCATTGATCCGGACGCTTACAATAACTACGGACCTTTTACCCCCGGCTTTGTCGTGATTCCCTACAATGATGCCGAAGCATTGGCGAAAGTGCTGGACGAACATCCTCATGTGGCCGGATTCCTGGTTGAGCCCATTCAGGGAGAGGCAGGTGCTTATGTACCCGATGAGGGATATTTGAAAAAATGTTACGACTTGTGCCGTGCCCACAATGTACTTTTTATAGCCGATGAAGTGCAGACCGGCATTGCCCGTACAGGCAAATTGCTGGCTTGTGACTATGAGAATGTTCATCCGGATATCCTGATTTTGGGAAAGGCTTTATCGGGTGGGGCCTGTCCTGTTTCTGCGGTATTATCATGCAATGAAGTGATGGATGTTATCCGTCCGGGGCAACATGGCTCCACTTTTGGCGGAAATCCTATTGCTGCGGCAGTGGCTGTTACGGCGCTGGAGGTAGTACGGGACGAACAGTTGGCGGACAGGGCATACAGGTTGGGACTGATATTCCGGGAAGAGATGAGAAAACTGTGCGAAACATCTCGTGTGGCTTCTTTTGTCCGGGGCAAGGGATTGCTGAATGCGTTGATAATCAATAATGATGAAACGAAGGATTTGGCGTGGGAGATTTGCTTGAAATTGGCCGAAAACGGTTTGCTGGCCAAACCGACACATACGAATATTATTCGTTTTGCTCCGCCATTGGTGATTACAGAGGAACAATTAAAGGAGTGTATCGAAATTATAAAGAAGACGATTGCTTTGTTTGAATAAAGGATTTTTTATCCTGTCTTTTAGGGGTGGATTCAATCTGCCCCTAAAATCGTTTTCACTGATACCCACCTGTTTGTGACGCTTCATCTTTCATTGTTCCATACTGTTTGGCTATAGAAAAGGTAATTATTTGATGAGGCTGTTTCTTCTTGATAAGAATATTTAATGCAGTTATATCCGGTTAACTCGGAAATAATTTCTATCTTTGCACCCCGAATTAAAAAATAGACGTATGATGCCGTGAATAGCGGTCGTGTATTCTAGAACACCACGTAAAAAACAGGAGAAATGAAGAATAATAATACTGTATCTGTATCGTTCATGTTGCTTGGCATACTGTTTTGTGTATGTCTTGTCGCAGCAAATTTATTGGAAACCAAAGTTGTCCAGATCTGGAAAATTACGGCAACTGCCGGATTGGTTGTATTTCCTATCTCTTACATTATCAATGATTGTATAGCCGAAGTATGGGGCTTCCGCAAGGCACGTCTTATCATTTGGATGGGCTTTGCCATGAATTTCATGGTGGTAGCTTTGGCGCAGCTTGCCATTCTGATGCCCGCAGCTCCGTTTTGGGAAGGAGAGGAGGGCTTCAACTTCGTTTTCGGCATGGCGCCCCGCATCGCTGTAGCCAGTCTGACCGCTTTCTTGGTCGGCTCTTTTCTCAATGCCTATGTCATGAGTAAAATGAAGCTGGCTTCGGGAGGAAAGAACTTTTCACTTCGTGCCATCACTTCTACTTTGGTGGGTGAGAGTGCCGATTCCATGATTTTCTTTCCTGTTGCCTTTGGAGGTTTGATGCCTGTCGGTGAACTGATAAAGATGATGGTTATTCAGGCAGTGCTCAAGACACTCTATGAAATTATTATCCTGCCCGTTACCATCCGTGTGGTAAATTACATCAAGAAGGTGGATGGCAGTGATGTCTTTGATGAGCATATCTCATACAATGTATTGAAAATCAAAGAACTTTAATAAGGTGCTGATGTGTCAGTGTGCTGGTTAGCCAATTACCATGCGGTATATGGCGCAGCATATCCACATAGCGCGGCAATTGGCACATTGGCGTATTAGTAAATTGAAAAATTGTCAACAATGAATAAAAGTGACGCATTGGTTGTGTTCAGCGGAGGGCAGGACTCAACCACTTGCCTGTTTTGGGCAAAAAAACATTTCCGCAAAGTGTATGCTTTAAGCTTTATCTATGGACAAAAGCATGTGAAGGAAGTGGAGCTGGCCCGTGCTATTGCCGGAAAGGCAGGGGTGGAGTTTAAAGCGATGGATGTTTCCTTTATAGGCAACCTGGGTAAAAATTCGCTGACAGATACTACGATAACGATGGATGAGGTGAAGCCTGCCGATAGTTTCCCTAATACGTTTGTGCCGGGGCGGAATTTGTTCTTTCTGAGCATTGCGGCTGTCTATGCACGCGAATTGGGAATCAATCATATCGTGACCGGTGTGTCACAGACAGACTTCAGCGGTTATCCCGATTGCCGGGATGCTTTTATCAAGTCGCTGAATGTGACATTGAACCTTGCCATGGACGAGCAGTTCGTGCTTCACACTCCGTTGATGTGGATTGATAAAGCGGAAACATGGGCGTTGGCGGACGAATTGGGCGTGCTCGATTTGATCCGGCATGAAACGCTGACTTGCTATAATGGCGTACAGGGGGATGGCTGCGGTCATTGCCCGGCCTGTAAGCTCCGTCGTGAAGGATTGGAAAAGTATCTGGAGATAAAGGCGGAAAGAGAGAAATGCTAGGATAAACGAAGGTGTTTTCTCTTTGTATGAAAGGTGTTCCTTTCTTGCCGGGTATATCGTTTCACTTTAGTGAGCAAATTTTATCACTGAAGTGAAGAAGTTTCATCACTCAAGTGGTACAGTTTCATCACTTCAGTGAAACGATGTACTTGACAGGGAGAGAATTTCTATTCCAAGGTATGAAAGAGAAAACATGAATATGAAAAAAACAGATTTTAATGGAAAGAAAAGATGAATTGACCCTTCTCGGGTCGAAGACCGAGTACAGGCAAGATTATGCTCCCGAAGTGTTGGAGTCCTTTGTGAACAAACATCCCGGAAACGACTATTGGGTACGTTTTAACTGTCCCGAATTTACCAGTTTGTGTCCTATTACAGGACAGCCCGATTTTGCGGAAATCCGTATCTCCTACCTGCCTGATGTGAAAATGGTGGAGAGCAAGAGCTTGAAGCTGTATTTGTTTAGTTTCCGTAATCATGGCGATTTTCATGAAGATTGCGTGAATATCATCATGAAAGATTTGATTAAGCTGATGGATCCTAAATATATTGAGGTGACGGGCATTTTTACTCCGCGCGGTGGTATTTCCATTTATCCGTATTGTAATTACGGCCGTCCGGGTACTAAGTATGAGGAATTGGCGGAGTATCGGATGCGTAATCACGATTTATAGATGTATCTCTTGGAATGAATAGATAGATTGTGGACTCAAATATTTGCTGGTTTTGAAAATTTGTTCTATTTTTGCACTCCGAAAAAAGGAGAGGTGCTCGAGTGGTTGAAGAGGCACGCCTGGAAAGCGTGTATACCCCAAAAGGGTATCCGGGGTTCGAATCCCCGTCTCTCCGCAATAAAGGGTGTAAATCAAGCATTTGCGAGATTTACACCCTTTTTTACACCCAAGAATGTAAAATTGGGTGTTTTTGTATTTTTTAAGATTCTTCAAAAGAATGTCAATTACAAAGCGATTGGTATTTCTATGGACTGGCAGAATGAACCTTTATGACGAAAAATATAGTTATTCAAAAAAATAAATATCTTAAATATGGAATTCATTTGCCAAATATGAAATTTCTATTCATATATTCCTCTTTTGTAATTCATTAGATATTGGGTAAAAGTCTTGCCTGTTTCTTTTTTGAAAAAACGCATGAGGTGACTGGGGTCGGAAAAGTGGAACTCGTCTGCCAGTTGGCTCACATTCAGATTGGAGAACAGTAGCTCATTTTTCAGCTCTTCCAAAAGACGTTGCTTGAGTAAGTGAATGGCTGATACACCAAATTGCGCTATGACAGAATTATTCAAGGTGATACGACTTACCCGAAGCATATCAGCATATTCTTGAACGCGCTGTGTCGTTCGGATATGTTTTTCGAGTAAGTCCTTGAATTTGAATGCGTAATTGTTTTTTGGCACTTCGACAGGTAGACGATAAGTTTGAGCGTATGCCCGGTTGATAATTACCAGTAGATAATAAAGCACTGACACAATGAGGTTGTAAGTGTCTACCACAGGATGTTGTAGTTCTTGTTTTATCTTTTTTAAGAGGCGCATATATTCCGTCAGCTCCTCCGGCTCGGCAAACAAGTAGGGCGGTGTATCAGTCTGATAATAATACAACAGCCGATATACGAAGAACTTGTCAGCAATGAACGTGCGCATAAAGTCTTCGCGGAAAATAAGAAAAGTGTAATCTAGTTCTACCTCGTTCACGTGCCATTCCTGTTGCTGGTGCGGCGACAAAAGCAGCACCATACCATCCCGTAACTCCACTTTTCGGAAGTTCAGCAACAAATATCCATTGGCACGACGAAAGAAATAGAAGCTGAAAAAATCTGTCTTAAACGCCTTATGCTCGGTCAAGACACCACAGATGTCCTTGCTTTCGCCTGTGTTAATGTAGAAGTCTACGCCACATTGCGTTTTATTGAACGGAACGCTTACAAGTCTTTCGGGATTGATTATAGCTTTCATCACTCTTGTTTTTTGCTTTTTGCAAATATACATCATTCTTTTATCAAAATGGCATATATTCCTGTTTTTAAGGCATAGAGACATTGGGATATCCTTTCGAACTTTGTACCCGAAAAATAATACAAAACATAACATCATGAACGAAAAAGCAATTATTCGGTTGGTACGCAGTGCCACCTTGAAAATCAACTATGCAGGACATACCATTCTTATTGACCCCGTATTTGCCGACAAAGGAACCCTGCAATCAGCTCTCGGTGTATATAAGAATCCGAGGGTACATCTCGTAATGCCTATTAGCGACATTACTGAAGGTGTTGATATGGTACTGCTCACCCACAACCACATCGACCATTACGAACCAAGTGTAAAGCAGCATTTGCCGAAAGACATTCCTTTCTACACCCAGCCACAAGATAAGGCCGCCATCCTGAAAGATGGTTTCTCAAATGTAGAAGCGATTGAAGAGAGCATAACCTTAGGTCATCTGACCATCCACCGTGCTATTGGCCATCACGGTTTCGGTCAGATAGGCCAGATGATGGGACCTGTTTCGGGCTATGTGCTGATGTCCGAAGGGCTTCCGACTATTTATATCATGGGCGATTGCAAATGGGAAGAATGTACTCTTGCTACCGTGGAAAAGTATCGTCCTAATTATATTGTGGTGAACAGTGGCGGTGCGGTATTCCCCGAATTCTCTAAGACGGACGGTTGTATCATCCCCAATGAACAGGAAGTAATGGCGATGCTTGACACACTCCCCCCACACATCAAGCTGATTACCGTACACATGGATGCCATCGATCATTGCCAGACCACCCGTGCCATCCTTCGCAACGAAGCTCGCCATCACGGGACGGATATGAGCCGACTGATTATACCGGAAGACGGAGAAAGCATAACACTTAAATAACTGTATAAACAATCATTTCAAAATATTAGAAAGATGAAAAAGATTAGGAAAATCGCGGTAGAACAGAATTTCGCCGCGATCAGTGTCGGTAAGTTGAATGAACTGAATGAATACGAACTTCAGCTTGGCCCGGATGTGAAAATTCCCGGAAAAGTATTCTGCAGCACCGCTCTCGGAACTACGGGAAGCGAGTTTTCTTTCCAGTCATTCGCCCCGGGTACAGAAACCGGATTTCTGCATAGTCACAAGAGTCATGAGGAACTTTATTTTTTCCTCTCCGGTAAAGGTGAATTTCAAGTAGACGGAACAGTGTTCCCAGTGGAAGAAGGTAGCGTTGTCAGGGTATCTCCTGCAGGAAAACGAAGTGTCCGTAACAACGGAACGACTCCGCTCCTCATGCTCTGCATACAATATTGCAGCAATACATTCTCACAGGAGGATGCCACTGACGGAATCATACTGAAAGAACCGGTAAAATGGAAAGTCTCTCCGAAATGATTCTAAAAAGGAACTCTAAGCAGATGACTATCTGTATAAAATCCCTGATAAAGAATATGAACATAGTGGTAGGCTGCTCCATCGGGTGCAGCTACTGCTATGCCCGTAACAACTGCCGCCGTTTCCATATTACGGACGACTTCTCCGTACCGGAATATATGGTGCGAAAGCTGCGTATCATCGACACGCCCAAGCCTCACGTATGGCTGATGACCGGAATGAGCGATTTCTCCGATTGGAAGCCTGAATGGAATGCGGAAATATTCAGACGAATGAAAAGCAATCCGCAACACGCTTATATATTCCTTACGAAATGTCCGGACAAGATCAGTTTCTCTACAGATGACGAGAATGTATGGATGGGCGTGACCGTCACGCGCAATTCCGAAAAAAAGCGGCTAGACGATTTGAAAAGAAATATCAAGGCCAAGCACTACCATGTCACTTTCGAACCTATTTTCGATGAAATCGGCGATATAGATTTCGAGGGTATCGACTGGATTGTCATAGGTACGGAGACCGGACATCGGAAAGGCAAAGTGGATTCCCGTCCCGAATGGGTGCTTCACATTGCCGACCAAGCCCAAACACAGGGCGTCCCCGTGTTTATGAAAGAGGATTTGCTGCCTATAATGGGCGAAGAAAGGATGATTCAGGAACTGCCGGAACAATTTACAAAACGCTTACAATGAATACCGAAATAATCAAAGAAATAGACGTACAGAGCGTTATGACCAAATCCTCACTGCCGGTCGGAGGATATTCGGTCAACCCTTACGTGGGCTGCCCCCACGCCTGTAAGTATTGCTACGCATCGTTTATGAAACGATTCACCGGGCATACAGAACCGTGGGGTGCATTTCTGGACGTGAAGAACTGGAAACCGATAGCCAATCCGCACAAATATGACGGAGAGCGCATTGTGATAGGTTCCGTGACGGATGGTTACAACCCGTATGAGGAGCAATTTTGCCGTACCCACAGGCTGCTCGAAGAGCTGCGTGGGAGCAACGCCGAGATTATGATATGCACTAAGTCCGACCTTGTCCTGCGCGACCTCGACCTGTTGAAGCGTTTTCCCAAAGTAACGGTGTCATGGTCGGTCAATACGCTTGACGAGCGTTTTCGTACGGATATGGACAATGCCGTGAGCATAGAACGTCGTCTGAACGCAATGCGTCAGGTCTATGAGGCGGGCATCCGTACCGTGTGTTTTGTATCGCCCATATTCCCCGGAATAACCGATATGAAGGCGATTATCGAGAAAGTGAAAGGATATGCCGATTTGATATGGCTCGAAAACCTGAATCTGCGCGGGCAGTTCAAGGGAGGGATAATGACGTATATCCGTGAGAAGCATCCCGACCTCTTTCCGTTATACGAAGAAATATACAACAAAAAGAGGCTTGATTACTGGCAGGCATTGGAACAGGACATTTCCCAATACGCCAAGGCACAGGGGTTTCCATATAGAATAAATGATTTGCCTTACGGGCGCTCGGAAAAAGGCAAGCCGGTTATCGTAAATTATTTCTACCACGAAAAGATACGATTGACTAAATGAGGGAAAGATATTGACAATATGGTATATTAATAGTGAATAAGATATTCTTTTATTGCTTATTTTACTTTAGAATAGTTAGACAACTTAGATTTTGTACTATATATTACGATAGAAGTACAATCCATGATGAATTGTACTTCTCTATATTACATCCTGAATCCTCTGGATTTTTGTTCTTTCTGCACTGAGTTACGCAGATGCTGCTGTAACTTCTCCCATTGTTCTTTGAACCATTCGCTGATTGGCTGTTGGTTTATAGTCAGCATCAATTTATTCTTATCGATCGGGCTTCGTTCAATTTTGAAAATTACATTTTTTGTTTCAAATCTCTGTCTATATTCTTCGGAATAGATTTTTCCACTACATCTGAGAGCTTCCTTTTTGTATAAAAGAGAATCAACCATCCCCTTGGTAAAACCAGTGACATAGCATAATTTTTCCATTCTCAGCATTTCTTTGAGTAATGGGAACCAGCATAATGCCTTTTCAAGCAGGGTGTTTAGCCGTGATATTTCTTTGTCTTTAGCTTCAATCTCTTTATTATGTATTCCTTGAAGATTGCGTATTTGTCTGCCGTGCTGTTCCTGCATTTGTTGCATCTGAATTTTTAATTCATCAGTAGCTTTGTCCCGGTTGGCAATCTTCTGATGTAGCTGCTCGATGTTATGTTCCAGTTCTTTCAACTTACCGCTTCCGAAAAGAGAACCTACGCTGCTGGTTATGGCAGTGGCTACATCGGTAGCTGCACTTTTGAGTTTGTCTGTACGTATCTCAGCTTTTACCTGTTTGAGTTCCTGTTCGGCAAGGCTTACCTGTTGCTCCTTGTGTCGCTTGGTTTCTTCTATACGTTGCAGTTCGGCTTTCTGCTTCTCAATGATGAAATCGTTTCGTTCCAGATGCTCTTTACCTGTGACAGCTTTTGTCTGCCCACGTTCCATTAGCAGAATATCGGAAGCAAGGGTCTGCATGGTTGCCATATCCTCGTCATTGAGCTTTCGGCTCTTTCCAGTTTCATGGTTCATCCAGTCGAATACGACATGAGCATGATAATTTGGTTTGAACCATCTGTTACCGACTTGGAAGCTCTCCTTGTCTTCTGCTTCCGGCTGACCGTTCAGCCAATGCCCTTCGTCTTTATGCAGGAAAATCTGTAGCGGAGTGATGCCCCAGCGTCTTTGGCACTCTTCACCGAATTTGCGTACATCAGCCAGTGTGGTGTCCGGTCTGATAAGCAATACTCCTTCACGGATGGGTGAGCATCCCGCCACCTTGATAATCTTTCCATTCTTTCCCTTGCGTTCCCTTTCCTTTTCCTGCATGGCACGTCCGGTCT
>ERZ772897.31-NODE-31-length-138619-cov-9.091676_pt1 | contig 138619 bp, 123 predicted proteins | sample MGYA00512125_ERZ772897 | MGnify/ENA primary metagenome ERZ772897 (study PRJEB29015, sample SAMEA2737660) | human gut metagenome | biome: human gut; feature: human-associated habitat; material: faeces | place: China | collected 2012 ... | reverse complement strand
ATATCGGGCGATTCGTGCATGGAGAGTTTACTTCGTTTTATGAGAATGCATAAGGGTTGTGGCAGTGAAGATTATGCGGTGAGTCGGCAAGGGCTGCGTGAAGTGCAGAAAAATGTGCCTGAACCGAAATACATGGATATTATGTGTAAAAGATAGGAGTGTCGAGGATGACGATAGAAGATAAGATGCAACAGCAGAAGTTAAAAGAATTTGACTGTACTTTGCGGGAAAGCACGGGCCAGCTGGCATGGTTTTTATACTGGATGTTTGCGGCTGTTGTGCTTATGGTGGGGCTTGTACTGATCTTTGACGGAATGTTTGATCATGATGCATGGCTGCTGTTGGGCTATGTGTGGATGGTCGTTTATATGGACAACTATGTATTGGCACCGTATCAATGGAGCAATGAAACCTTCAGCCAGAGGATGCCGAAATCCGATGTGGTTTCAAAAATACTTCGGTTTGTTCCGGTTTCGCAAAAGAACTACATCCGTGTGAGGATGCAGTATCTTTGGAAGTTTGTGTGGAAATTTGCTGCATTTGCCATGCTGATCGTGATCGGAAGCATGAGCTTTACACAGAATTTCTCGCTTGTGAGGGTGATGGAAGGTGTTCTTCTATTTTTGGCCGGACCGATGCTCATTGGGTATATTGAGTTGAAGGAATCACTTTTTTACAGATAATAAATGAAATATTATGGCTGGTTACGGTGCTGCTTTCGATATTGTTTCGGAGTGACACCGTTTTTTTGTTTGAAGGCTTTAATAAAGTGACTGCAGTCGGAAAATCCTGTTTCCTGACTGATGTAGTTTAGATCCAGACCCGTAGAAATAAGGAGATCTTCGGCTTTGCACATGCGGATAAATTCGATGTATTTTTTGCAGGACTGACCATATAGCTCACGGAAGCATTTGGCAAAATACGGATAACTCATATGGCATCGCTCGGCTAAGTTCTCAACTTTGAGGCTGTCCTGAATATGACGGTCGATGTATTCGGTAATATAATAGATGCTTTCCTCTTCCTTGGCGTTTTGAATGCATTCTGTGTTAAAACCAATGTTCTGCCAGAAGCGAAGGATCAGAATGAGCAGACTGCTGATCTGGTTTTGCAGCATGTTGTGAAAACCATAGCACTGCAGCGAAACTTCATGGTAACTGATCTCAAAAACAGAATGCAGACGTTCGGAATCAAGTTTACCGGCGGGAAAATAGAGCGGAGCGGTATCTTTGCCGCGAGCGTTTTGAAACAACGCTTGAAAATGCATTCCGCTTTCTGAACTGAGTGTACCGAGATCAAACTTGCATACATAGTAGCGTACCGTCTGATTCGAAACGCTATAAATCGAATGTACCTGATAGGGAAGAAAAAGTATGAGATCTCCGGGGGTGGCTACATGAGATTCTTCATCGCAATTCATGATGGCAGTTCCTTCAATCATATAGATGATTTCCATAAAATAGTGCCAGTGCGGATGTACGGGAAGCTCATAGAGCGCTGTGTCGAAAATAAAGCATTCATAAGGTTTTTTCAGCCGATCGGTATATTCAAACAAAGTATTCATAATGTCCTCGCAAAATAGGTTTTTACAATTTTAACACTGCTTTGTTCTATCTGCAACAGGCAAAAAAGAGTATAGTATCAATATCATAAACGAAATAAAGGAGTTCTGTTATGGAAAAATTAAAGTATATTTGTGGCGTGACATTTGCACCGTTTGCGCCGGCCGGAAGTTTTACGAAAGAGTGTGCAGAAGAAAGCCTGCGGACGATGAAGGAGCGCACGCATGCCAATTTCGTGATTCTGGTGCCGAACGGATTACAGGATACCCCGCAGTCGGAAGAGATTTGTTATACTTCTCCGGCGACGATGACAGACGATGAGTTAAAGGGGATGATCGATTATGCACATTCTCTTGGACTTCGCGTGGCATTAAAGCCGACTGCCAACTGTAAGAACGGAACATGGAGAGCACATATCAGTTTCTTTGATGAGGATGTTGTCTGTGAGCCGAAGTGGGGCAACTGGTTTGCTTCTTATATGGAGTTTCAGAACCATTACGCTGCGATCGCACAGGAAATGGGCTGCGAGATGCATATCGCGGGCTGCGAGATGGTCATGTCGGAACACAGAGAGCGCGAGTGGCGACAGACGATTGCAGAAATACGAAAAGAGTTTCAGGGACTTGTCTCTTATAATACGGATAAATATCAGGAACACAATGTGAAATGGTGGGATTGTGTGGATGTCATCTCATCGAGCGGATATTATCCGATCGACGATTGGGAGAATCAGCTTGACCGTATTGAAAAAGTGGTAAAGCAATATGATAAACCATTCTTCTTTGCGGAGACCGGCTGTATGTCTGTTAGCGGTTCGCCGGCGGTCCCGAATGACTGGAGCGTTCGTGGCCCGGTTGACTTAAACGGGCAGGCCAAATGGTATCGTACCATGTTTGAGGCCTGCGAGAAGCGCGACTGGGTAAGCGGACATGCACTCTGGTCATGGAGGGATCATCTGTATCCGGAGAGTCAGGCAGGCAATCACCTTGATTACGAAATTTATGCGAAACCGGCGGAACTTGTGGTAAATGAATTCTATCGGAAGAAGGAGAGTTAGTGCATATGAAGGATAAATATGAACAGGCGATTGAACGTGAGCAAACGGAAAATGATTATGCGGAACTGTTTCGCAGAAACCGCAATAGCAGTCTGAAAACGTTGATTTTGTTGTATCGCGGACATTATATGGAACTGTTCTGGTCCGTTGTATTTTTTGTCTGCAAACATTCTCCGGTCTGGATTCTCCCGATCGTGACCGCCAATATTATTGATGCGGCGACGAAGCGACCGGATGGCGCCATACGCACAATCTGGCTGAATGCTGCGTTTATGATCGTTATGGTACTACAGAATATTCTGACGAATTACATTCATACGTGGCTCTATGCAAAGACGATACGAAATGTGGAGAAAGATCTCCGGAGTGCGCTGGTAAGAAAGCTGCAGCAGCTTTCCATTGCATATCATAAAGAGATGGAATCCGGCCGGCTTCAGTCTAAGATTATGCGAGATGTGGAGCAGGTTGAGACACTTTCCTCGCAGATTTTTATTACGATGCTCTCTATTTTATTAAATGTGGTTGTCGCTCTCGGAATCGTTTTGACGAAGGACCGCATCGTGTTTGCTTTTTTTGGAGCAACGGTTCCGCTTGCGGTACTGATTATGGCTTTCTTCCGTGGCAGGATCAAGCGGTATAATTCTGATTTCAGACAGGAGATGGAAGAGACTTCTGTGCAGGTTATGGAAATGGTTGAGATGATTCCGGTGACCAGAGCACATGCGTTGGAAAAAAAGGAAACATCCCGCATGCAGACACAGCTGAAACAGGTTGCAACAAAAGGTCTGCAGCTGGATATGGTGCAGACGTATTTTTCGTCTATCAGCTGGGTGACATTTCAGGTATTTCAGGTGCTTTGTCTGGGCTTTACCGGATGCCTTGCGGTCAGAGGAAAAATTACGGTTGGAGAAGTGGTTATGTATCAGACATACTTTTCTTCCATCGTAAATAATGTATCGAGTATTATCAGCCTGATTCCGATCGTTGCCAAGGGCCTCGAATCCGTTCACTCGATCGGAGATGTCCTGACGGCGGATGATGTGGAGGATAATCGGAAAAAGAAGAAACTAAAAGAATTGCATGGCGATATCAGCTTTTCCGATGTGGAATTCTGTTATCCGGACAGTGGGCATCCGGTATTGGAACATTTAAATCTGCATATTAAGCAGGGAGAGACGATTGCGTTTGTCGGTCCTTCCGGAGCCGGCAAATCAACGATCCTTAATATGGTGATCGGATTTTCCAAACCATCCGGCGGACGGATCTTGATCGATGGAAATGATATTACGAAACTGAATCTCAACAGTTACAGAAAATATATCGCGGTGGTTCCGCAGACATCCATTTTGTTTTCCGGTACGATCAGGGATAATATCACATATGGTCTTGATGATATTAGCGATGAACAGTTGCAGCAGGTTTTGCTCGCTTCGAATCTGAAGGAAATGATTGATGCGCTTCCGGACGGTCTTGATACCCGGATTCAGGAACATGGAGGAAATCTTTCCGGCGGACAGCGACAAAGAATTTCCATCGCACGAGCCTTTGTGCGTAATCCGAAGATTCTTATTTTAGATGAGGCAACCTCTGCGCTGGATACGATATCCGAGAAACAGATTCAGGAAGCAACGCACAATCTTGCGCATGACAGAACAACACTGATCGTTGCACATCGTCTGTCAACAATCCGGGATGCGGATCGCATTGCGGTAGTAGAAAATGGTGGAATTGCGGAGATCGGTACCTATGAGGAACTGATAGAGAAAAAAGGCGCATTTTATGAGATGCAGCGAATGCAAATTTAGTTCATAGAATAAACATAAAATTAAGCTAAAATCAGTTAAAAAGCATTTACAACAGGCTAAAATATGGTATACTGAAAGAAAAACGAGAAGGAGAAACCGGAATGAGCTATATGGATACATACACAAAATGGTGTACAGACAGTTACTTTGATGAGGATACCAGGAAGGAACTTAAGGCACTTGAGGGAAACGATGAGGAGATCAAGGATCGTTTTTACCGTCAGCTTGAATTTGGTACCGGAGGCTTAAGAGGTGTTATCGGTGCGGGAACGAACCGCATGAATATTTATACTGTCCGTCAGGCAACACAGGGACTTGCCAATTACATTATCTCACAGAACGGACAGGACAAAGGCGTTGCAATCGCATACGATTCAAGAATTATGTCCAAAGAGTTTTCGGATGAGGCAGCGTTATGCCTGAATGCAAACGGAATCAAGACCTATCGTTTCGAGTCACTTCGTCCGACACCGGAGCTTTCATTCTCGGTTCGTGAGCTTGGTTGTATTGCAGGTATTGTAATTACCGCAAGCCACAATCCACGCGAATACAATGGATATAAAGTGTATTGGGAGGATGGTGCGCAGATCACACCTCCGCATGACAGGAATATTCTTACGGAAGTTGCAAAAGTTACTGACTTTGCGCAGGTTAAGACGATGGAGCGTGCAGAGGCGGAGAAAGCAGGTTTGTATCATACGATCGGAAAAGAGATGGATGACCGTTATATGGAAGAATTAAAGAAGCAGTCTATTCATCCGGAGATTATTAAGGCGATGGCTAAGGATATCAAAATCGTTTATACACCGCTTCACGGAACAGGAAATCTTCCGGTCCGCAGAGTGTTAAAGGAGCTCGGTTTCGAGAACGTTTATGTTGTCAAGGAGCAGGAACTTCCGGATGGAAACTTCCCGACGGTAGCATACCCGAACCCAGAGTCGCCGAAGGCTTTTGAACTGGCTTTAGAGCTTGCCCAAAAAGTGGATGCGGATATCGTGCTCGCGACGGACCCGGATGCAGACAGACTCGGCGTATATGCAAAGGATACGAAGAGTGGGGAATATGTAAGCTTTACCGGAAATATGTCGGGAATGCTGATCGCAGAGTATATTTTAAGAGAGAAGAAAGCAAACGGTACGCTTCCGGTAAACGGAGCGTTGGTTGAGACAATTGTTACCACCGATATGGCAAAAGCGATCGCGAAGGCATATGGCGTGAAGCTGATCGAGGTGTTAACCGGATTTAAGTATATCGGTGAGCAGATCAAATTCTTCGAGCAGCAGAACTCTTATGAATATGTATTTGGTCTTGAGGAAAGCTACGGATGCCTTGCGGGTACCTATGCAAGAGACAAGGATGCATGTGTTGCGGTTATGATGCTTTGTGAGGTTGCGGCATGGTGCAAGTCGAAGAATATGACGCTTTGGGATGAGATGATCTCACTGTACGAGAAGTACGGATATTATAAGGAAGGCCTTGAGACCATGACGCTTAAAGGAATGGACGGAGCCGAGAAGATCCAGAGTATGATGAACGAGATGCGTAACAACCCGCCGAAAACAATTGGAAGTTGGGAGGTGCTTGCACTCCGCGATTACAAGAAGGATACAAGAACTAAGATTGCAACCGGTGCTGTAACAGAGACAGGACTTCCGAACAGTAACGTATTATATTATGAACTTTCCGGCAATGCATGGTGCTGCGTGCGCCCGTCAGGAACGGAGCCGAAGATTAAATTCTACTTCGGCGTTGTTGGAAGTGATATCGCAGATTCAGAAAAGAAGCTTGATGAACTGCGCGCAGCAATGCTTGCATACGCAGGAGAATAAACAGGAGAAACCATATGGATGATCAGAAGAATGTAATGCCAGATCGTTCACGGACAAGTGAGGACAGTATTCTTTATAAGAAGACTGTGCAAAAGACAGAACGGGAAAAATTAAAAGAATTACACGGAAAAGACAAGGCATGGTATCTGCTACAGTATTACGGATTGCAGACGTTGATTGAACTCGTTCTGATCGCGGTAGTTGGTTATGTGGTCATCCATTATGTGACGCAGAAAAATATAGCGTTACAGATTATGGCGGTCAACGCCGTGCAGTCGGAGAACAATCCGGCATCGGAAGAGAACTATTATACGGATTTCCTGACGGAAAACGGTTTGGATCCGAAAGAGAACACGGTGCTTGTCAGCTGTGATCTGGGCGCGACAACAAATCCGGATGACAGCGCATCTGTAGAGAGTATTCAGATGATCCAAAGCCGGTTTATGACAGGATCTGTGGATGTGTTTTTCTCAGATTACGACTTCTTCTATTCGCTGGGAGAGTTTGATTATCTGGCAGACATCCGCGATTATCTTGCGGATGAAGTATTGGAAAAATACAAAGAGGATCTGGTCTATGTCAAGAGTGCAGAGACTGGAAAGGAATACCCGATTGGCATCACACTGAAGCAGAATGCGTGGGTGAAAGAGACAGGATGGTACAAAGATTCCAGCGTCGTCGGACTGGCAGAGGGATTAAAAGATAGCGACCTTGCTGTAAAATTTATAGAGAAAGTTTTGGAGAACTAGGATGGGCATTGTATTTGATGAGAAATTAGACCTGTTTCACCTTGAGACAGAACATACCAGTTATGTGATCGGACTTGCAGACAAGAGAACGTACGTCGGTCACGTATATTATGGCAAACGCATCCGCTTGCAGGATATGCGTTATCTTCTTCGCATTGGAGAACCACCGTATGTACCTTCGGAGAATAACAGAGAGCGCTGTTCCTTTTATGACACGTTCCCATTTGAATATTCCGGAAACGGAGTCGGAGATTACAGAGAGAGTGCGATCGCGGTAACGACCGTAGAAGGTCAACATGCCATCCTTCCGACGTATGTATCGTATGAGATTACGAAGGAGAAACCACTTCTTGCAGGACTCCCGTCTTCCTTTGATCGGGACAAGAATGCAGAGACTTTGATTATTCACTGCACAGATTCGGTGCTGAACGTCAATGTGGATCTCTATTACACGGTATTTGAAGATACAGATATGATTACGCGAAGTGTACATATCTGCAACCAGGATGAGGAACCAATCTATCTGACCAAGGCGTTATCGGCATGCTTAGATATGGATGATAATGATTACGAGATGCTTACACTTCACGGTTCCTGGGCGAGAGAACGCCAGATGGATCGAAGAGCGATCGGATACGGCAAGACGAGTGTCGGCAGTATCAAGGGAGAATCTTCCCATCAGGAGCATCCGTTTATGGCATGGATGACAAAGAACGCCACACAGACCACGGGTGAAGTATATGCGATGCATTTTATTTATTCCGGAAATTTTATTGCACAGCTGGAGAAAAGTCAGTTTGACAGTATCCGTGCGGTGATGGGAATTCATCCGGCGGATTTTGGATGGAAGTTAGAAAGTGGCGATGCATTTGACACACCGGAAGTGGTACTTACTTATTCAGCGGATGGACTTGGAACCATGACACGCAACTTCCATGATTTCTATCGGAATCATCTGATCCGAAGCAAGTATCGCAATCAGAAGCGCCCGGTTTTGATCAACAACTGGGAAGCAACGTATTTTGATTTCAATACAGAGAAACTTCTGGACATTGCAAGAACCGCTGCAAAGCACGGAATCGAGATGCTAGTTATGGATGATGGCTGGTTCGGTCACAGAAATGATGACAGCACAAGTCTTGGTGACTGGTTTGTCAATGAGGAGAAGATTACCGGCGGACTGAAGTACCTGGTGGATGAAGTCAATAAACTGGGGCTGAAATTTGGAATCTGGATGGAGCCGGAGATGATCTCACCGGATTCAAAACTTTACAAGGAACATCCGGATTGGGCGATTGCAGTAAAGGACCGCGTTGGGACGCTTTCGAGAAATCAGTATGTGCTGGACTTAAGCCGCAAGGAAGTCAGAGACTGCATCTATGATAAGATCCATGCAATCTTAAGCAGCGCGAATATCGCCTATGTCAAGTGGGATATGAACCGTCAGCTGACGGATATGGGAAGTCTGATGCTTCCGGCGGACCGTCAGGGAGAACTTGCCCACCGTTATGTGTTAGGTGTATATGAGATGCAGGAGAGACTGATCCATGATTTCCCGGATCTGTTACTGGAAAACTGTTCCGGTGGAGGCGCACGCTTTGATCCGGGCATGCTTTATTACAGCCCACAGATCTGGTGCTCGGATGATACGGATGCGATTGAACGTCTTGGTATCCAAGAGGGTACTTCGTTAATCTACCCGCTTTCCACGATGGGAGCGCATGTATCGGATTGCCCGAACCATACGGTCGGCAGAGTGACACCATTTAAGACGCGTGGTGATGTTGCCTTGGCAGGAACATTTGGTTACGAGCTTGATATTACGAAGATTGCGCCGGAAGAACAGGAAGCGATTTCCGGACAGGTCGCTTTGTATCATAAATACAATGACTTAGTGCGTGAGGGTGACTATTACCGCATTGCGTCGCTTCGTGAAAACCATTATTATGACTGCTATATGGTGGTCGCTAAGGATCAGTCGGAAGCACTCGTTACATTTGTTAACGTGCATGCGAGACCAAATTATCACAGTAAGAGAATCTGTTTGCAGGGACTGGATTCAAAGAGAGAGTATCGGCTGGAAGAAACGGGAACTTTGTACGGCGGAGACCTGCTTATGAATGCAGGATTCTTAGTACCTTCCGAGCAGGGCGATTACAGAAGTTATCTGTATCATTTTGTTGATGATTGATTGACATCAAAAGGAAAAGGGAATAGAATTAGTCTAGATATAAGCTAAATAAAAGTAATTTTACGAAATAGTAGAGGGGATTATGGCAAAGACAGTTAAATTAGCAGATATAGCGGAAAAAGTCGGAGTGAGTACGGTAACTGTATCAAAGGCTTTGTCGGGGCAGAAAGGTGTCAGCGAGGAGATGCGCGAGAAGATTAAGCAGCTTGCGGATGAACTCGGATACCGCAGTCCCTCCGAAAATAAGCGCCAGACAACAGAGAAGCAATACAATATTGGTGTCATCATACAGGAAGTGTATTTGGATAAATACGATTCCTTTTATCTGACGATGTATCAGGAGTTAAACAAACGGGCGGTTGCACGTGGCTGCTTTACGTTATTGGAAAGTATGTCAAGAGAGAGCGTTTTAAGTAATGTGATGCCGCTTCTGGTGCAGGAGAAGAAAGTAGATGGTCTGATCGTTGTCGGTGATATGACACAGACGTATATGGAGCATCTGGAAGCGGAAGCGGGAATTCCGGTTGTGTGTATGGACTTCTATAATGACACGATCAATCTTGATACCGTAATTTCCAATAGCTTCTACGGAACTTATGCGCTTACGAATTATTTGTTCCAGATGGGACATAAGAAGATCGCATATGTCGGAACCGTCGGTACGACCAACAGTATTACGGACCGTTATCTCGGCTATGCGAAATCGCTTCTGGAGCATCATATTGAAGTGCGAAAAGATTATGTGATCGATGATCGAGATACGAAGACCGGTCGAATGGATCTGGATAAATACTATCAGCTTCCGGAGGATATGCCGAGCGCATTTGTCTGCAACTGTGATCTTGCAGCATCCTATCTGATCCGAAAGCTTCGGGCAAATGGATACCGGGTTCCGGAGGATATATCGGTTGTCGGATTTGACAATTATCTATTCCCGGGATTGTGCGATATTGGAATTACAACGTATGAGGTGAATATCGGTGAGATGGCGCGCCGTGTTGTTCACAAGATCGTGCGTAAGATCGCCAATGAGAACTACACGGCGGGCGTGTTTATTGTTGATGGACATATGGTAATTAAAGATAGTGTAACTCGGAAATAGAAACTGGGGCATCCTGCTTGAAGGCGAGTGGGGTTGCCCCTGTTTCGCGTTTGAACAGGTTGATGAAATGGTTAGTGTTCGGAATGCCGACCATATTTCCGACTTCATGAACACTGCTTTGTGTCGTGAGAAGCAGTGTTTTTGCATTCTCGATACGTGTGCGGTTTAAAAACTGGATCGGTGATTCATTATAATAACGAGAAAATTCCCGACAGATCCGGTATTTGCTGACAGAGTAGGTCTCTTCAAGATCGTCGAGCGTGTAATATTCATTATAATGATGTTCAAACATATCATGAATTTCCGAAATGTATTCGGGAATCGCATCTTTCTTTGCTTTGGGGTCAAGGAGAAATACAACCATCTCAGTCAGAAGATCTGTAATCCACATGGATGTCTTACAGAGAAAAGCAAAATTGGTTTCTCTTGGTATCTGTAGTGCGTTCATACGCTCCAAGAAAATATTAAGCGATGTGATGGAACTGCTGCCTGCATCGTAGACAAATGGATTGTCAAGAATTTGTGCGTAACGAGCTAAGGACAGACCACTTAGATACATATGGAAATATCTGCAGCGGGTTTTTAGAACCTGTAAGGTTGTTACACCGTCCGCAGGCAGCAAAGCAGCCTTCCCGGCAGAAAGTGTATAGGTGATGTCGTTCAGGGAGACGGAAAGTTCTCCTTCATATAGATAAAAGAACTGGTATGGTGCGGCAATGGAGTAAGTCATGGATCCGTTCATCGGATAGAGAGCTTCCGTCTTGCCAAGCAGATGGATAAAACCGTCCTTAGCATCCAAAGAACCGGGCAGCAGGTGGAACATATCCATATTTTGTTGCATAATATTGCGCGGAATGGTTCCGGAAATCCACTGATAATTTAAGTTCGCCATAGATTTGTCTCCTTAACCTGTTAATTCATTGTGAGTGATTGCTTCTTTATAAGTAATATAACGCGATTTACCTAGAAAATCAATGAAGTAAAGTCTATTTAATTAAAAAATAAGACTAATTTATTCTTTTTGACAACAAGAAATGGTTAAAATAACTAAAAACAGACAATAGAAATTGTGCACTATAGGGAAAAAGACTAATTTGACAAGAATAAATGATTAAAAACAAGAATAAGTGATGATTAAATTAACAAAAACAGTATACTTAAATTAACTTAATAATTCAAATGTTTAAGGAGGAGACAAACATGAAATTAAGAAAGTTTATGGCACTTGGTCTTGTAGCTGCAATGACCGCAACAATGTTCGCAGGATGCGGATCAAAGGACAGCACAACTTCTGACGGCACACAGAGCGCAGACAACTCTTCGAGCACAGAGGCAGACGGCCTTGTAAGCTATTCCGACATCGTATTGGGAGAGACCGGAAAAGACTTAAGCACAACAATCACAATGTTCAACCACAGAACAGATATGGACACTGATGATTACGGCGGAAAGAATTGGAAGTCTTATCTTGAAGATTTCAACAAAGAGTATCCAAATATCAAGGTTGAGATCACAACAGATACAAACTACGCTGATGATGCTTTAACACATTTACAGTCTGGCGATTATGAGACAATCACAATGATCCCGGCAGTAAACAAAGCTGACTTAAGTACATACTACATGTCATACGGTACACTCGATGATATGCAGGATCAGATCAACTACGCTAACACATGGCTTTACGGAATGGATGTATACGGTGTTCCTTCAACAGCAACAACACAGGGTATCGTTTACAACAAGAAAGTATTTGAGGATGCAGGAATAACCGAGCTTCCTAAGACTCCGGATGAGTTCATCGCAGCATTACAGAAGATCAAAGATAACACAGACTCTATTCCGCTTTACACAAACTATGCAGCTGGATGGACAATGGGTGCATGGGATGCTTACATCGGAAACAACGCAACAGGTGATAACACATACTTCAACCAGAAGTTCCTTCATACAAAGGATCCATTCAAGGATTACGGCGATGGAACACATCCATATGCAGTATACAAGATCCTTTATGATGCAGTTGCAGGCGGACTTACCGAGGATGACTACTCAACAACTGACTGGGAAGGTTCTAAGTCAATGTTAAACAACGGTGAGATCGGATGTATGGTACTTGGATCATGGGCTTACCCACAGATGGAAGCAGCTGGTCCTAACGCAGCAGATATCGGATATATGCCATTCCCAATCACTGTAAACGGTGAGCAGTATGCATCTGCTGGTGCTGATTACTCTTATGGTATCAACGTAAATGCAACAGACGATGAGAAGCAGGCAGCTTTAATCTTCGTTAAGTGGATGACAGAAGAGTCTGGATTCTCTTACAATGAGGATGGACTTCCAGTTGCTAAGAGTTCTGATGAGACAAAGCTTGATTTCTCTAATGTAACATTCCTTGAGGATGAGCCGGCAGTACAGGGCGAAGAGGATGTATTAAACTTATTAAATGCTGATTCTGAGTTGAATTTTAACAACGGTGGAAATGATAAGATCCAGGCAATCATCGAGCATGCAGCAAACGGTGATGAGAGCTTTGATGATATCATGAACGAGTGGAACCAGAAGTGGTCAGACGCTCAGGAAGCTGAGGGAATCGAAGTAACAGAATAGTTTCATGTTACACAAATACATAACATTTTGCAGACTGGATTGGAATTTATATTCCAATCCAGTGGCATAATGGGCGGTTTCATACGGGAGGAACGCAACATGACAACAAAATCATTCAGTTTGAAAAAATGGGCAAGGAGCAGATCGGGACAGCAGGTTCTGGTGTGCATCGGATTCATGATCATCCCATTATTTTTACTTTTCTTATTTACTTATTTCCCTTTTGCGGAAATGATCAAATTCAGTTTTTACAAAATGACTTACACAACACCGGTTGCAAAGCGTCAGTTCGTCGGATGGGATAATTACCTTGACGTGTTCAAGCGCAGCGACTGTTTCGGAGCATTAAAGCTCAGCTTGTTCTACATGGTCGGAGCTTTGATTCAGTTGGTGCTGGCTTTATATCTTGCAACAATCTTAAGCTTTAAGGTTAAGGGCGGTAACCTCTTCAAAGGACTTATGTTTTTCCCTTACCTGATCAGTGGTATTGCCATTGGTTTTATTTTTAAATTCTTTTTCACCAGAGGATTCGTATTCGATACAATCTTACAGTGGTGTGGTTTTCAATTAGATAATCTTCCATACTGGTTAAAGGACCAGAGCGTTAACAACTGGTCTCTGACAGCAACTTCTGTATGGCGTTATACCGGACAGAACATGGTACTCTTTATCGGTGCGATCATGTCGGTAGACTCCGAATTATACGAAGCTGCGTCCCTGGATGGTGCAAATAAATGGGAGCAGTTCAAACACATTATTCTCCCAAGTATCAAGACAATCATTACATTGAATGTCATCCTTTCCATTACCGGTTCTTTAAGTGCTTTCGAGGCACCTTTCGTAATCACAACCGGTGCAAACGGAACAGGAACCTATTTCGTAATCATGAACAAGATCGCACATACCAGCCAGAAGGTTGGTCTTGCAGCTGCAATGTCCGTTGTTCTGTTGATGATCATATTTATCTGTACGATCTTACAGAACCTGTTCTTCAAGTATGTATTCAGAGATGCCGCGTCGGAGGATGAATCCTACAAGGCAAAGAAAGCCCGCCTGAAAGCGGAAAAGCAGGTGATCAGGCAGATGAAGAAACAGGAGAAATTACAGAAGAAAGGGGTGGCGAAATAATGAGTAGTGCAACTGTAGCAAAAAGCAAAAGAATGAAACATTATTCGCTGGGAACGATCATTTGGACGATCATTGAGTATGCGTCACTGATTTTCTTCGGATTCTGTGCAGTCATCCCGATCATATCCTGTGTGACGACTGCATTTAAGACAGACGCAGAATACCAGTCAACCAACGTTATGGCTTTTCCGGGAAGCTGGTTGAACTTTGACAATTTTGTAAACGCATTTAAGACTGCAAATATGGGACGCGCATTTATCAATTCCGTTATCGTAATGGTGGTTGTACTTACCGTATCCGTTATTGTCGGATCCCAGCTTGCTTATGTATTAAACCGTTTTAAATTCCCGGGTAACGGATTTATCCGTAACCTTTATACTATCGCAGCATTACTTCCTGCAGTAGCAATGCAGGTTACCGTATATCAGGTTATGTCAGATCTTCATCTGGTAAACAGTCTGATCGGATACATCATTATGAGTTGCGGTACTGATGTAATTTCCATGTATATCTTCATTCAGTTTATGGAAAATATTCCAATTTCCCTGGATGAATCCGCAATCATTGATGGCGCAAGTTACTGGCAGATTTACTGGAAGATCATGCTTCCACTGCTGAAACCGGCAATCATTACATCCTGTATCTTAAAGGGTGTTGCCGTATACAACGAGTACTATGCAGCCAACCTGTATTTAATGAAGAAAGAAATCCGTACAATGGCACTTTCACTCTACACATTCGTAGGACCAATGGGAAGTAAGTACAATCTGATCTGTGCAGGTGTTATTATTTCCCTGCTTCCGGCATTGATCGTATTTGTATGCTGTCAGAAACAGATCTACAGCGGTATTACAGCCGGAGCTGTAAAGGGGTAAATAATTAGAATAAGAGGACAACATTATGAACATGAAAGAAGAAATCACAAAGCATCTGACGGATGATATCATTCCTTTCTGGAAGAACTTAAGGGATGATGAATTTGGTGGATATTACGGATATCTTGATTATGATTTAAAGCTTGATAAGAAAGCGGAGAAAGGTTGTATTTTGAACAGCCGTATCACATGGTTTTTCTCCAATGCGTATACCCTTCTTAAAGATAAGAGTCTGCTAGAGGAGGCAGATCACGGGTATGAGTTCTTAAAGGAACACTGCATTGATAAAGAATACGGTGGAATCTACTGGTCCATGAAGTATGACGGAACCCCGCTTGATACGACCAAGCATACCTACAATCAGGCATTCTGTATCTATGCGCTTTCCTCTTATTACGAGGCTTCCGGAAAGCAGGAAGCACTTGAGCTTGCGAGAAAACTTTACGAACTGATTGAGACCAGATGCATGGATGACAACGGATATCTTGAGGCTTTCACAAGAGATTTCAAGCCGGAATCCAACGAGAAATTATCGGAGAATGGAGTCCTGGCGGAAAAGACGATGAACACACTGTTACATGTGCTTGAGGCATACACGGAGCTGTATCGCGTATCGCATGATGAGAAGGTGGGTGACCGCTTAAGATGGATCATGGATACCTTTGCAGACAAGGTTTACAACCCGAAACTTAAGAGACAGGAAGTGTTCTTTGACAAAGATTACAACAGTATTATTGATCTGCATTCGTATGGACACGATATTGAGACCGCATGGCTGATGGATCGAAGCCTTGAAGTCCTTGGTGACGCTGCTTATACAGAGAAACTGACACCGATCACCAAAGCCCTCACAGAGAATATCTACAATGTCGCATTCGACGGACACTCCCTTTCGAACGAATGTGACAAGGGTGTCGTGGATACAAACCGTGTATGGTGGGTACAGGCGGAGACCATTGTCGGATTCTTGAATGGATATGAAAAGGATCCGTCTAAGACACAGTACAAAGAGGCCGCAGAGGCAGCCTGGCAGTTTATCAAGGAGCATGTGATCGATAAGCGTCAGGGATCCGAGTGGTACTGGTTGGTAAGACAGGACGGAAGCCCGGTAGAAGGCAAGCCGATCGTAGAGCCTTGGAAGTGCCCGTATCATAACGGAAGAATGTGTATGGAAGTAATAAGGAGATTAAAATAATGCATGAGCAGTATTATGTAGAACTGGCAAAGCAGGAGAAGCTGCTTTCCAGAAAGAATGAAAAAAGCGATTTCTACAACGGTGTCTTTGACCGTTATGTAAATCCGGTTCTCACAAGAGATATGATTCCGCTCACCTGGAGATATGATTTAAACCCTGAGACAAACCCATATTTTATGGAGCGTCTCGGAATCAACGCAGTCATGAATTCCGGTGCGATCTACTTAAACGGAAAATATTATCTGGTAGCCCGCATCGAGGGAAATGATAGGAAGTCTTTCTTCGGCGTTGCGGAGAGTGATAACGGAATCGACAATTTCCGTTTCTGGGATTATCCGATCCTTCTTGACGATGTATGTCCGGAGGAGACGAACGTATATGATATGCGACTGACACAGCATGAGGATGGATATATCTACGGTGTGTTCTGTTCTGAGAGCAAGGATACGAGTGTGAATGATCTATCCGCAGCTGTTGCCGCAGCAGGAATCGTCAGAACCAAGGATTTAAAGCACTGGGAGCGTCTTGAGAACTTAAAGACACTTCGCAGCCCGCAGCAGAGAAATGTTGTGCTTCATCCGGAATTTGTAGACGGAAAGTACGCGTTCTATACACGTCCGATGGACGATTTCATTGATACAGGAAGCGGAAGTGGTATTGGATTTGGTCTCTGTGATGACATCACACACGCAGTGATCGATGAGGAGAAGATGACCAGCATCCGCAAGTATCACACAATTACAGAAGCAAAGAATGGCGCCGGTGCAACACCGATCAAGACGGACAAAGGCTGGATCCACATTGCACATGGTGTAAGAAATACAGCAGCAGGACTTCGTTATGTCATTTATGCTTTCGCAACAGACTTGAATGATCCTTCCAAAGTGATCGCAGAGCCGTCCGGACTTCTGATCGGACCAAGAGGCGAGGAGAGAGTCGGAGACGTATCCAACGTAGTATTCACCAACGGTGCGATCGTGAATGATAAGAAGGAAGTATTTATCTACTATGCTTCTTCCGATACAAGAATGCATGTTGCAACAACAACGATTGATAAATTGATCGATTATGTTTTCAATACGCCGCAGGATCCGGGAAGAAGTGTTCTGTGCGTACAGCAGAGATGTGATCTGATCAAGAAAAATCTGGATTACCTGAATAGATAAAAAATTTAATTTTGATTATGTAGAGGAGAATAAATATGAGTGAAGTAAAGATGCTTACAGCGCCGGTACCGAATGTACCTTGGCAGGAGAGACCGGCAGGTGAATTTAACGGAGCACCAATCTGGAGATACAGCGAGAATCCGATCATCGGAAGAAATCCACTGAAGGGTGTGGCACGTATTTTTAACAGTGCCGTAATGCCTTATGAAGATGGTTTCATCGGTGTATTCCGAGGTGAGCAGACCAACGGTATTCCATATATCTATCTTGGAAGAAGTGAGGATGCAATCCATTGGAATTTTGAAGAGAATAAGATTCCTTTCGTAGATGAGAATGGCGAGCCGTTTATGCCGGTTTATGCATATGATCCGAGACTCGTTAAAGTAGAGGATACATATTATATTATCTGGTGTCAGGATTTCTATGGGGCAGCAATCGGCATGGCAAAAACAACTGATTTCAAGACGTTTACTCGCGTTGAGAATCCGTTCCTCCCATTTAACCGCAATGCTGTGCTGTTCCCTAGAAAAATAAATGGTAACTTTATGATGCTTTCCCGTCCGTCAGACAGCGGACATACACCGTTCGGTGATATCTTCTTAAGTGAGAGCCCGGACCTTGTATACTGGGGTAAGCACAGACATGTCATGGGCAAAGGCAGTGAATGGTGGGAGTCCTTAAAGATCGGCGGAGGCGCCGCTCCAATCGAGACTTCTGAAGGATGGCTTCTGTTCTACCACGGAGTATCCGGAACCTGCAACGGTTATGTATATTCGATCGGTGGAGCAATCCTTGATATTGATAATCCTTCCATCGTTAAGTATCGCTGCGAGAACTTCTTACTCACACCGGAAGAGTGGTATGAGGAGCGCGGATTCGTACCGAATGTATGCTTCCCATGTGCAACAATCCATGACAGCGCATCCGGTAAGATTGCAATCTACTATGGTGCGGCAGACAGCTACGTTGGTCTTGCTTTCACAAAGTTAGATGAGATCGTTGATTATATCAAGGCAAACAGTGTCGTAACTCCTACTGACACAGAGATCGGAAGGAGATAAGATCATGCATATTTCTTCGGACGACAACAGATTACAATATTGTGGAAGAATCGATTTTGATGATCCAAAAGCACCGGTATTTGTCTATGCTGCAAGCTTTGTAAGCATTCGTTTTACGGGAAAAAGCATTGCGGTCAAACTGGCTAACAAGCGTGCTTACTGGTCGAGCCGAATGGGATATATATTAGATGGACAACAGGGCCAATTTTTGCTCGCTTCGGATCAGGAACCGTCTGAATATGTGATAGCAGACGATCTTGCTGATTCGGAGCACACCCTCCTACTTTTTAAGAGAATGGACTCTTGTCACATTGTTACTTTTCTGGGATTTGAATTAGAAGACGGAGCTTCGGTGCTTGCACCGGCTCCGCTTTCGTCCCGCAAGATGGAAGTGTTCGGAGACAGTGTTTCCTGTGGCGAGGTATCGGAAGCAGTAGAATATGCCGGCAAACCGGATCCGGAGCATGACGGGGAGTATTCGAACAGCTGGTATTCTTATGCGTGGATGACTGCACGTAAATTAAATGCACAACTTCATGACACATCACAGGGGGGTATCGCTCTTCTTGACAGGACTGGCTGGTTTATGGAGCCGGATTATCTCGGTATAGAATCCTGTTACGATAAAATCGAATATCAACCCGAACTCAGTGATGTAAAGCAGTGGGATTTTTCACGTTATACACCAAATGTTGTCATCCTTGCTTTCGGTCAGAATGACAATCATCCGGATGACTATATGGCAGAAGATTATAACGGGGAGAAAGCCAAAAACTGGAGAGAACATTATCAGAGATTTTTAGAGCATCTGATGCAGATATATCCTAAGGCAACTTTTATTTTAACAACCACAATATTAGAGCATAACGAGAACTGGGACATCTCTATTGAGGAAGTGTGTCAGAAGGTTCACAGTCCAAGAGTCCATCATTTCCTATATTCGAAGAATGGAAAAGGAACTCCGGGACATATAAGAATCCCTGAGGCGGAGCAGATGAGCGATGAACTGACTGCTTTTATCAATGGTTTAGGGGATGAAATCTGGAAATGATCATCTGCGAATAGAACTTTCGAATAGAAACTTTGATGAAAGGATGTCATGTACAGGTATAATTTGAAGAGAGAGGCTGATAGAACAGTGAAAACATTAGAATACGAACGTGGAATTTCCAATACCGGAAACTGGTATCGGATGAAACGATTGTTTGAGAGAGCGAAAGCCGGAGAGGAGCTGACGATCGGTTTCCTCGGCGGCTCCATCACACAGGGATGTCTGGCAACAAAGCCGGAATTGTGTTACGCATACCGTGTGTATGAATGGTGGGTGAAGACATTCCCGCAGGCAACGTTCCATTATGTGAATGCAGGAATCGGTGGAACAACATCGCATTTTGCTTCGGCGCGTGTGGAAGCGGATCTGTTGTCACATCATGTTGATTTTGCAATTGTCGAGTTCTCGGTAAATGATGATTCGACAGAGTTCTTCCGAGAGACCTATGAGGGTGTGGTTCGCCACGTATGGCAGGATCCTTGCAAACCTGCTGTCATGCTGGTGCACAACGTATATTACAATACAGGAGCAAATGCACAGATCATGCATGCACAGATCGGACGCCACTATGACCTTCCGTCTGTCAGCATGCAGAGTTCCATCTATCCGGAGGTTGTAGCCGGACGAATTCCAAATCGTGCGATCACACAGGATGACCTTCATCCGGATGACAATGGACACGAACTGGTAGCATCTGTTATTATATATGCATTGGAACAGATGTTAGAAAATCCGAGTGCGGACAGCGAGGCTTCCTTGCCGGCACCACTGACCGAGAATGCATATGAGAAAGCATTCCGCCTGGACAACCGCAATTATGAGCCGGTATGTGATGGATTCACAAAGGATGAGCGCACACAGACAGACATCACAGACTGCTTTAAAAACGGATGGTCGGCAACTACGCAGGGCGCTAAGCTTACCTTTACGGTTGAAGCGAGTGAACTTGCAGTTCAGTATCGCAGATGTGTGAGCAAGCCGGCACCGGTTGCTTTGGCGATCGTTGATGGCGATGAGGCGAACGCAGTGCGTCTGGATGCAAATTTTGACGAGGACTGGGGCGATAAGCTGGAACTGACACCGGTGCTGATCCATGGCGAAAAGAAGAGTCACACCTTAGAAATTCGTCTTGTGTCGGGAGATGCATCCATGCCAAGCACCTTTGATGTAATTTCTGTTATCGGTTCTGTAAAATAGGACGAGCGATAGGAGTATTGGAAGATGAGTGAAAAAGAAATTTTGTTTATGAATCCGGTATTCACCCATAATATCTGGGGTGGAACGAAGCTTAGAGATGTGTTTGGATATAAGATTGAAGGCGATGATATCGGTGAATGCTGGGGCATTGCAGCACATCCGAATGGAACCTGCACGATCGCAAACGGAACGTATCAGGGTGAGAAATTATCGGATCTGTGGGAGCAGCACAGAGAATTGTTTGGCGATGCGAAGGGAAATGTGTTCCCTCTGCTGATCAAGATTATCGATGCCAAGGCAGATCTGAGTATTCAGGTCCATCCAAACGATGATTATGCAGCAGAACATGAGAACGGATCTCTGGGCAAGATGGAGTGCTGGTATATCTTAGACTGTGAGCCGGATTCCAGGCTTGTGATCGGACATAATGCCAAGACCCATGAGGAACTTGAGGATATGGTAAATCATGGCCGCTGGAGTGATCTGATTCGCGAGATCCCTGTGAAAAAAGGCGATTTTATCCAGATTGATCCGGGAACCGTGCATGCGATCAAGGGTGGCATCACGATCCTTGAAACACAGCAGAACAGTGATATTACGTATCGTGTATACGATTATGACCGTCTTTCAAACGGAAAGCCGCGTCAGTTGCATATCAAGCAGAGTCTTGATGTCATCACCGTTCCGGCAGCACCGCTGTCTGATTGTATGATTGCGACCGGAGAGTCAAAGGTAAATGAACTGCAGAAACTGATTGAGTGTAAATATTATAAAGTATTTCACGAGAAGGTTGTAAGTGAGGCTGCGTTTAACCAGGAATTTCCATTTCTGATCGTAAGCGTTGTAGAAGGCAGCGGCACATTGAACGGAACTGCAGTGAAGAAAGGAGATCATTTCATTCTTCCATATCAGTTCGGTGAAGTGAAGCTGCAGGGAAATCTGGAGCTTGTTGCTTCGACAATCGCAGAGTAGAATTTTGTAATCATTCATGGATTCAAATTCCTGCACATGATATAATTAAACAGACATGAATACATAGAGCTGATTGCCCGTTTTTGTTAGCGGACAATCAGCTTTGATCCGTTAAAGGGCATATTTTAGCGAAGGAGATATAGCGTGGATCGATATAAGAAAATTGAGAGATTGACAGATAATCGTTTTCTGAATCTGTATCATATGGATGCGGTGACAAGAAGCGGCAGTACGTTTGATTACTACTTTGCATCCCGCAATCCGAAGGAGAGACTTAAGGCAATCACACATGAGAACAGGCCGGAAGGGATTGCCATCTATGCGCTTTGCAAAGAAAATCCGGGGCAGATCGTTATGATCCGGCAGTTTCGCTATCCGTTAAATGACTATATGTATGAGATCCCGGCAGGACTTGTGGATCCCGGTGAGACACCGGAGCAGAGTGCAATCCGGGAGATGAAGGAGGAGACCGGTCTGACTCTTGAAATCTATGAGGGCGGTGATGTGTGCTTCCGCAGACCGTTTTTTATGGCACAGGGGCTGACGGATGAGAGCAGTACCATGGTGTATGGGTATGCATCGGGAGAAATCAGCAGCCTCTGGCAGGAGGCAAGCGAGGACATTGAGGTGTGCTTTGTGGACAGGAAGCAGGCACGTGCAATTCTGGGGAGCGAGCGTGTTTCCGTCCGTGCAGCGTATATGCTCATGCAGTTTCTACATGCAAAGGATGAGGAGCCATTTGCATTTTTGAACTGATACCCAACTGTCGATTACAAAACTTCTGTGGCGGCGTGCTCCGGCGGGAGAAATTTCGTAATTGACAGTTGATATTGAAAAAGAGGAGTAACATACATGGATAAAAGAAAAGTAATTGGTATATTGGTAGGCGGAATCGCGGACGACTTCACGGTGCAGACCTGCAGAGGTGCGATGCGTGCCGCGCGGGAGAAGAATGTGGATGTCGTGATCCTTCCGGGAAAATATATTGAGAGAAATCTGCGGGAGAGCAAGGATCTCATGTATGAGTATCAATATAATACAATTTTTTCCTATGCGAGAGACGGACGGTTTGACGCGCTTCTTGTGACCTCCGGAAGTATCGGAAGCTATGCGGATGAGACGAAGCTACAGGCCTTTTTACAGTCGTTAGAAGGCGTTCCATGTGTTCTGATGGGAGACAGGAGAGACGGATATCTGAGTGTCAGCTACGATAACTATGCAGGACCGAAGGAGGGACTGGAATATCTGATCGAGCAGCTGGGCTGTACGAATATTGTGATGGCGGGCGGACCGGATGACAATACGGATGCACTTGAGCGGAAGAATACCTTCTATGAGGTCATGAGAGCGCACGGACTGGAAGCGGATGAGAGGCATTTTATTGCCGGAGATCTCTCCAAAAAACAGAAGAAGTTGTTTGGGGATTATATTGATAAGAATCCGGGAGTGGAAGCGTTCTTCTGTGTGAATGATGATACGGCGTTTGGTGTGTATGCGGCACTTAAGGAGCGAGGCATTGAGATTGGAAAGGATGTCTATGTGATCGGTTATGACAATACGCTACAGGGAGCCAAGGCGAAACCATCACTCTCCACCGTGATGGCAGATGCCAATGCGCTCGGTGTGCATGCACTTGAACTTGCGCTCCTTGCGATGGGAGACAGCAACGCAGAGAGTATTGTGATTCCGACGCGTTTTATTAAGAGAGAGTCGTGCGGCAAGGAGAAGATGAAGCGGAAGGATGCACAGTTAAAGAGACTGGATACAGCGCATATCGACGATTATTTTGATGAAATCTTCTACCGTTACGTGATGGAGGGCAAGGATAACCGACTAAAAACGATTTTCCACACGATCATGGAAATGATCATTGACGGTTATCGCGGCGATTATCAGCAGGACGGAATCTATACAGCGCTGCCGACACTGTTGGAGGCTTTCTTCCGGATGGGAGCGTTAGAATATGCTGATGTGGAAAATCTGCTGGTGCACATCGAAGAAGTCAGCGATATTGTGATGGAGAAATGCGCAGACAATGTTACGCTGCAGAAAACGTTTCGTGGTATCGGCGAAATCTATCGTGACGTCATTCTCTCTGAGGAAGAACATCAGGGAAAGATGTTAACGCTTGAGGATCAGAAAAATTATGATCTGAAGATGTTCGTTACGAAGAGCATGCAGTTTGAGAAGGGAAGCGCGCAAAGCTACGAAGCGTTACTGCAGAATCTCGACTGGCTGGATATCGGCGATGCGGTACTGTATGCATACGATAAGCCCATCGTACATCTTGAGCAGGAAACATTTCATATTCCGCGACACATTTATGTGAAGGCGGTGCTTCACAATGGGGCGGTGAAGACGACCTTCGGTAAGTCCCAGAGAAAACGATCCAAAGAGATGTTTCATAACCATCTGTTTGAGAATGGAAGCCATGCAAAGGTTCTGCTTCCGTTGTTTTCGAGCGAAGTGTTGTATGGCGTGCTTCTTTGTGATATGTCGGAAAAACTGTTTGAGAACGGCGAATTCTTAGCAGGACAGCTTGGTACGGCGATGAAGATGCTTTATCTGCTGAAGACGAATGAAGACATTCAGAATCAGTATGAAGAGAGTATGGTGGTGTTACGTGAGAATAACATTGCATTAGATGCGCTTGCCAAGTCCGACGGATTAACCGGTATTCTGAACCGGCGCGGCTTCACGGAGGATGCCGCAAAGAGATTGGAACAAGCAAGAGGACAGAAGGATACGCTGGTTGCTTATATCGATATGAACAACTTAAAGATTATCAATGACCGCTACGGACATGATGAGGGGGATTTCTCGATCCGAACGATCAGTCAGCTGCTTCGGGAAATCTTCCCGAAAGGAATTGTCGGTCGTATCGGAGGAGACGAATTTGCGTTATTGACGGAATATACCGGTGAGGAACTGGAAAATCTTAAGTACCGCGTGTACAATGTTTTCCGCGTATTTAATGCCGGAACGGACAAGGCATACAATGTGATGGTGTCGGCGGGCTTCTATGTGATCGGGAAGGATTCGGAGACAGAACTTGCGGATGCGCTCGCGTTTGCTGATGAAAAATTATATATTGAAAAGCAGAATCGTCCGAAGGTTGTGGCGAAGGATGCGGAAGTGTAACGAAGAGATCCGGTGGAATGCCGGATCTCTTTGCATTTTATCATTTAGGGTATTTCTTTTTCTGAAAAAATGGTATAAGATGATTAGAAGAGACTAACACGAGATAGCCAAGAATAACGACTGACGGGTTAGACAAAGAAAATGATGCTCAAACGGTGGCAGAAAGGAAAAAGGGATGCTGGTACAATTAAAAGATGTGGTGAAGGAATACGGAAGTGGGGAAGCGCTTTTTAAGGCGGTGGATCATGTGAATTTTGAGATTGAAGAGGGGGAGTTTGTTGTCATCTTAGGTCAGTCCGGAGCTGGCAAATCGACAATCCTCAATATGCTTGGCGGAATGGATGTACCGACGAGCGGAAGTGTGATTGTGGATGGATGCGATGTCGCGAAGATGAATGATAAGCAGCTTGGAAAATACCGTGCGGATAAGATTGGTTTCATTTTTCAGTTTTATAATCTGATTCCGAGCCTGACTTCCTATGAGAATATCGCTTTGGTAAAAAGTATTGTGAAAAATGCGCGCGACCCGGAGGAGCTTCTTGCACTTGTCGGATTAAGTGGCTGCAGAAACAAGTTCCCTGCGCAGATGTCGGGTGGCGAGCAGCAGCGCGTATCCATCGCACGTGCACTTGCAAAGAATCCGAAGATTCTGCTCGGGGATGAGCCGACCGGAGCATTGGATTCGGAGACAGGCGTTATTGTATTGGAACTGTTGCAGAAGCTTTGTAAGGAAGAAAAACGTACAGTCATTCTGGTAACGCACAATGCAGATATTGCCAAATGTGCAGACAAGGTCATTCGCATGAAGAATGGTAAGATTCGTGAGATTTACAAGAATGAGAATCCACTCGCAGTAGGGGAGGTGGAATGGTAATGCTTGCACGAAAGATGCTCAGAGATTTAAGACATAACTTCGGACAATTTTTTTCCGTGTTCATTCTTGCAATGCTTGCGATGCTGATCTACGTGACCTTTGAGGGACATGTGCTCAGTGAAAATAAGGCGCGGGAAGTTTTTCACAAGGAATGTAATACAGCGGATCTGTGGGTATATGGAGAAGGATTTACTAAGGATCAGCTGGATACCATCCGGAATCTGTCGTTTGTGAAGGATGCGCAGCTCCGCACGAAGATGACCGGAAGTGCACCGGATTGTGACGATGCACAGGTGGACATCTATCTGATGGATGAAAATACAGTCAATAAAGCGTATAAGATTTCGGGGGAGGCTTTCAACCCGAAGGATACGGACGGCGTATGGCTGACAAATGCGTTCGCCGAGAAAAGAGACATTAAGGTTGGCGATGATTTTACGGTTTCGTATAAGGGAGGAACCTTTACGAAGAAAGTCAAAGGTCTGATCGAGGCTTGTGAGTATGAGTACCGTCAGGCAGATGGCGATGCGGATGCCTATATCGAAAATATTGCGTTCATCTATATGTCGTATGATGCTTTCGACGGAATGATCCCGTACACGGAGATGGATATCGTGACGAAGGATCAGGGGGCGCTTGCACATGAGGATGCGGTTGCAAAAGCGCTTGATCACAAATATTCGGCAATTATTGACCGTAAATCGGTCCCAGGTCTTGCACGCTTTGACAGTGAGCTGGAACAGCATCAGAGTTTTTCTTACATTTTTGCGATTATTTTTCTTGGAATCGCAGTCCTTGTGATTGCAACTTCCATGAGCCGTATGGTGGAGAAGCAGAGAACACAGATTGGTACATTGAATGCAATCGGCATGAAGAACGGGAAGATTTTGTTTCATTATATCAGTTTCAGTCTGTTGACTTCCGGACTTGGTGCCATCGCAGGAATGTTGATCGGTGTATTCTTTGGTGCACCTTATATGCTTGAAATCTTTGGCGCGTACTATATTGTCCCGAACCGCACGAGCGGATTTGATGCGATCTATTTCGCATTGGTTCTGGCGATTGTTGTAATCTGTTGTCTGGCGGCATATTTCAGTTGTAAGAAGTTGTTAAAGATTAGACCGGCAGAGGTACTTCGCCCGGCTGCACCAAAGGAGGGCAAAAGCTGCCTTGCAGAGAAAATGCCATTCTGGGAGAAGCTTTCTTTTTCCTCCCAGTATAACTTAAGAGATCTCTCAAGAGGAAAACTTCGCGCGTTCATGAGCGTGATCGGTACGGCTTTCGGCATGCTGCTTATGGTATATGGTGCCGGTTGTAACGGTCTGCTTTCCGATATGGAAAGCATTGTGTTTGACAAGACAACACCGAGTGCGTATCAGGTGAAACTGGCGGATGATGCCACGTTAAGTGATATCGAAGCACTGTCGGATTCTCTGGATGGGGAACTTGTGATGACGGATGCGATGGAGGTCTCTGCGGTCCGGAATGCGACTTCCGGGCAGAAGAAAAAGGGAGTATTGACCGTCACAGAAGGAAAGGGACTCTATAATATTTTGGATCTGGACAACGAAGTCACGGAGGTAAAAGCGGGAACGGTTGCCTTATCGCGCAAATTTGCACAGGAACTGGATCTTGGTGTGGGGGATACCCTTTATTGGCATCTTTATACCAGAAATGAGTGGCATGCGGCGAAAGTCGGTGTGATCTACCGGAGCTCAGAGACGCAGGGAATTACGATGCTGCGAAGCGATTATGAGAAGAGTAAGGAAGACTATACACCGAATCTGCTGATGACGGATCAGGCGCAAAAGGATCTGAAAGCCAATGCCTGTGTGAAATCCGTCAACTCCAGAAAACAGATGGAGGAAGCCTATGAAAACAGCATGTCGATCGTGAATGTTCTGGTGTACATGATGATGATCTTCTCGGCCGTGTGTGTCATTGTTGTTCTCTACAACTCTGGTTCACTGTCGTTCAACGAGCGTGTGAAGGAACTGGCGACACTCAAGGTGCTCGGTTTCCAGAGCAGTGCCATCCGCAGGATGATGTCGCAGGAGAACCTGTGGCTTGCCATCATCGGTATTATCTTAGGTGCACCGTTTGGAAAGTCTTCGTTTAACTTGATGATGAACAGCAACGGAGAGAATTTTGATTATCATCTGTCCATGCGGCCGATTGCTTATGTGGAAGCAGGCATTTTCGTCCTGATCGTATCCGTATTGGTAAGTTTCCTGTTTTCGAAGCGTATCCAAAAACTTGACATGGTAGAAGTGTTAAAAGGTGTGGAATAGAGAATTTCTTTTATTGTAAATGTATGTTATACTATTGTGAGTATTGATAAGAGAGAGGAATTACACATGGATAACACATTTACGGAGATTAAGAAGAACTTTGGCTTCGGCTGTATGCGTCTTCCAATGGTGGACGGAGAGGTCGATATGGAGCAGTTCAAGCAGATGGTAGATCTGTTTTTAGAGGAAGGCTTCAATTATTTTGATACCGCACACGGATACTTAGACGGCAAGTCCGAGCTTGCGCTCCGCGAGGGTCTGACCAGTCGCTATCCAAGGGACAGATACCTGCTTGTCAACAAGCTGACAAGTATGTATTTTCACAAGGAAGAGGAAATCCGCCCGTTCTTTGAGAATCAGCTGAAGTGGTGCGGCGTTGACTATTTTGACGTCTATCTGATGCATGCACAGAACGCGGCAGAGTTTGAAAAGTATAAGAAGTGCCATGCTTATGAGACAGCGTTACAGTTAAAGGAAGAGGGCAGGATCCGTCACTTTGGAATCTCCTTCCACGATAAAGCGGTCGTTTTGGATCAGATCTTAACCGAGTATCCACAGGTGGAGATCGTACAGATCCAGTTCAACTATCTGGATTACGAGGATCCGTCCGTTGAGGCTCGTAAGGTATATGAGGTCTGCAGAAAGCACAACAAGCCGGTACTCGTTATGGAGCCGGTCAAGGGAGGCTCACTTGTAAAGCTTCCGGAGGATGCACAGAAGATCTTCGATGATCTGAATGCCCAGGAAGGTACGCAGATGTCCAATGCAAGCTATGCAATCCGTTACGCAGCAGGCTTTGATGGAATGAAGGTTGTCTTATCCGGTATGAGTGACTTACAGCAGATGAAAGATAATCTGTCCTATATGAAGGAATTTCAGCCGCTCAATGCAAAGGAGAAGGATGCGGTTGCAAAGGTTGTGGAGGTGTTCCACGGACTGGATATGATTCCATGTACCGCCTGCCACTACTGTGTGGATGAGAATCACTGTCCGAAGCATATCCGTATCCCGGATGTGTTTGCTTGCCTGAATTCCAAGAAGGCATTTAACGACTGGAATATGGATTTCTTCTACAGTTCGGTACTGACCGCAAACGGAAGCGGCAAGGCGAGCGAGTGTATCGGCTGCGGCGGCTGCGAGCGCGTGTGCCCGCAGCATCTTGAAATCCGTAAGCTTCTCGGAGATGTTGCAGCAACTTTTGAAAAGAAAGCAGAATAATTTTTAAGAAAAAGCCCCAAGAATGTTACAAATCAGTGACATTCCTTAGGGTTTTCTTAACCCTATTGCATTGCAAAACAAGAAGTGGTAGAAAGAAGCTAACAAATCGAACAGGGAGTTCAAAGGAGGAATACTTTATGAAGAAACTAATTGCATCGTTATGCGCAGTGCTGGCTTGCAGCTTCCTTTTTACCGCGACACCGGTACAGGCAAAGACAACAAACTATGAGATGACACTGACCAAGAATTATCAGAGAATCTGGTCGAACGGAACGAATAAGATTTACATTACTACCAGCAAAGATTACACCAAGCAGAAACTTTATTTAAAGAATGTGAAGAGTGGCAAGAAAAAGGTCCTGAAAACATTTACTCTGAATCAGGAGAATGATGAGAGCTACAATATAGGCAATGTATATGGAACAACCATTTACCTGAATGTGGTAAGAGGTGCCGGTGACGGAGATGTGTATACTTACAATTGGAAGACAAATAAGTTCCAGTGTGCCAGAAAGAATTTTGCCATCCTCAATGCATCTGGAAAATATATGATTACATCCAATTATACACCGACCGATATCTCGCCATTCCCGCAGTATATCTACAAGATTACATCCAAGGGATTAGAGAAGGTTAAGAAGCTTGGACAGAATACTTCCCAGTCGCAGATTGTAGGCAAAAAGATATATTATGCAAAGTATGCTTCTGTAACTGAAGGTCTTCATGATATGACTGTGTGGAGTTGTGACTTAAATGGAAAGAATGTGACATCCGTACTTAAGGTCAGCTCAAAATATGAGCATGGAGATGTGATGCTTCAGACGGTAGGCGCAAAGTCATTTGATTTTGTTGATATTCCGAACGAAGAGAATAAGGATCCGGAATATTACCGGTTTGATATGACAACAGAGAAGACAACACCGATTACTGAGGCAGAAGCACAGTAAAAGAATAGCGGAACCGATATACAAATTCCCGCGATGTGGATAGAGATATTCGCATTGCGGGAATTTTTGTGCTATAATCTTGGCAACACAACGCTGGGGCTTTACAGCGTGTTTGTTCTTGTGGAACTGATCTTACACACCATCCGGCAGAAACGATTGGAGAAGCAGACGGGTGATCGCATTCTTCAATCATTTTACAAAAGAGAAGATGACAGACCTGGCTGGTGTACAGGACTAGGGTACAGGTAGAAATGGAGGCTTTCGGAATGACAAAGCCATTAGAAAATTGGAAGGAAGGCGTAGCAATATGTTGGATTCAAGTGGAACAATCGCAGAATCAGCGAATATCGTAAAAGAATCTGTGGTGATCGGGAATGTTAGTATCGGGGCACACAGCACGGTGCTTTTTGGTGCAGTTCTGCGTGGCGATGATAATCCGATCATCATTGGAGAGGGAACGAACGTGCAGGATAACTGCACAATTCATACATCGCAGGTAGATCCTGCAATCCTTGGAAATCATGTGACCGTCGGACATAATGCGATTATTCACGGATGCAAGGTCGGTGATAATACCCTGATTGGAATGGGCGCGATCGTGATGAACAAAAGTGTGATCGGAAAGAACTGTCTTGTTGCAGCGGGAAGTCTTGTGCTTGAAAATCAGACGATCCCGGATGGAAGTATGGTGATGGGACGGCCTGCGAAAGTGACACGCAAGCTGACCGGGGAAGAAATCGCGCATCTTGAGGAGAGTGCTATGCATTATATTCAGGTTGGGGAGAAAATGCGTGAGCGTGGATATTGCTGCATTTTATAGCAAGCGGAATACGAGGTGACAAACGATGAAATTATATATGATCAGACATGGTGAGACATCATGGAATAAAGCAAAGAAACTGCAGGGGCGCAAAGATATTATGCTGGATGCGGATGGTATCCGCCTGGCGGAATTGACCGGAGAAGGAATGAAGGACATCGACTTCGATCTTGCAATTTCCAGTCCGCTGATGCGTGCGAGACAGACTGCGGAGCTTGTACTTGCGGGACGAGAGATACCGATGATCACGGACAAGAGAATTATCGAGATGTCTTTTGGAAAGTGGGAAGGTGAGTCTGTAAGACATAGTGAAATTGTGACAGAGGAATTTGCGGATAAGTTTTTTCATGATCCGTATCATTGCCCAAAGGCACCGGGTGGAGAATCTTTCCGCGATGTGTTGGAGAGGACGGCAGATTTCTATCAGTCTCTGATCCAAAATCAGGCATATAAGGATGCGAATATTTTAATCTCCACGCACGGAGCGGCAAGCCGTTGTCTGCTTGCCAATTTTTATGAGGACAAGACAGATATCTGGCGCGGCGGAGTGCCGAAGAACTGTTCGGTCTGTATCGCTGAAGTGACAGACGGTGTCGGCGTGCTGCTTGAGAAAGATAAGATTTATTACGAAGAGCAGGCGGATGCTTAGATTAGGGGATGTAATATGATTCCTTATGCGAGAATTGTAGGATTCCTGCACGTTGGAGAAGTGGAAAGAAAGAAGAAAACAGAAATGGAACAGAAAATTACGATCCGGGTGGCAACACCAGACGATGCACCGGCGCTGTTAGAATTATATGCACCGTATGTTACACAGACGGCGATTACATTTGAATACGAAGTCCCTACAGTAGAAGAATTTAGAAGCCGGATTGCGCACACATTGGAGCGCTATCCGTATCTGGTCGCGGAAATGGGGGAAACTTTGGTGGGATATGTGTATGTCAGTACGTTTAAGAACCGTCCGGCGTATGACTGGTCGGTGGAGACTTCCATCTATGTCGGAATGGAGTACAGGAGAATGGCAGTCGGACGGAAACTGTATGAGGAACTGGAGCGAATTTTAAAGCAACAGGGAATCTTAAATGTGAATGCATGTATCGCATATCCGCGACAGGAGGATGAACATCTGACGATGGACAGTGTGCATTTTCATGAGAGACTAGGGTATCGGATGGTCGGCTGCTTTCATGACAGTGGTTATAAATTTGGACGCTGGTATGATATGGTATGGATGGAGAAGATGATCGGGGAGCATTTGAGTGAGCAGCCACAGATCATTCCATTTTCAAAATTAACGATTGAGAAATGTTAAATGAGGTCAGAAGAATGAAACTTGCAGTCTTGTTTCCGGGAATCGGATATCACTGTGATAAGCCGATCCTATATTTTGCGAGAGAATTGGCAAAGCAGGTAGGATATGATGAGGTGATCAATTTAAGTTACATATGCAAGGCAGACAATATTCGTGGAAATGACAAGAAAATGCGCGAGGTTGGAGAAATCTTATACGTGCAGGCGGAGAGTCAGCTGGAGCATGTGGATTGGCAGCAGTACGAGGAGGTTCTCTTTATATCCAAAAGTATCGGTACTGCGGTAGCGGCCGCGTATGCGATGCGCCATCGGATTCCATGTAAGAATATCTGGTATACGCCGCTTTCGCAGACCTTTGATTTTGCGCCACGCGAAGGAATTGCATTCACAGGAACGGCAGATCCGTGGGTGAAAAACGACCAGATTAAGGAATTGTGTGCCGAGGCACAGATTCCGTTATATGAATATGAGAATGCAAATCATTCACTTGAAGTTGGGGATGCGGTGGAGAATCTGCGGATTCTTGAAGAGGTGATCACGCAGAGTCGTGAGTATCTTCTCAACGGATTTGATGTCATTTCGTAAATTCCCGTAGATATTATGATGAAAAACGCGATGATATCTTATCATTAAAAAAGCGTTTGGAAAATATCGACATACAGGAAGGAGATTTTTTCACATGAAGAGAAAGAAAATTCGTGTTCTGGCTGCAGCGGTAGCTGCAATGATAACAATAACGATGCTTCCGGTCACGGATGTACAGGCTGCAGGTTTCAGTGGAGCGGGCTTTGATGTATCCAGTTACAATGGTGTTGTGGATTGGGAGAAGGTTGCAGAAACCGGTATGGATTTTGTGATGATCCGAACCGGAGAGGGACGTGCACCGGATGTGGATGTACAGTTTGAGGCAAACTATGACGGAGCGATCAATGCCGGATTGAAGGTTGGTGTGTATCATGTGTGTTGCGTGCGGACACCGGAAGAGGCGGCTGAGGAAGCGGAATATTGTCTGGAAATCCTTGATGGAAGAGAACTCGATTATCCGGTTGCCTATGATATGGAGCGCCCGGGAACCTTTGCAGGTGGCAAGGAAAATACAACAGAGATCGCGATGGCGTTCTGTGACACAATTGCGGATGCAGGTTATACACCGATGATCTATTCGTCCACTTCGTATCTGAACGAGAATTTTGACTGGACACAGTTAAAAGGCTATAAGGTATGGGCAGCCGATTACCGGGGAACAAAGCCGAAGCTGCCGGTGGGAGTCGATCTGTGGCAGTATACGAAAGCGGGGTTTGTGGATGGCGCGAATACAGACAAAGGATTTTGTGATCTTGTTTATTCCTATATGGAAGCGACCAGCGTGAAATTTGTAAAATCTTCGACTACGATGAAGAAAAAGACGACTGCGCAGGCAAAGGTGAAGATTGGACCGAGTGGCTGTACGGATACCAAGACGTTCAAGTCTTCAAATCCGAAAGTAGTTACGGTCAATAAGAAGACGGGAAAGCTGACTGCTAAGAAGAAAGGCAAGGCAACGATCACGGTAACAACGGGAAGTGGAAAGAAAGCGAAGATGAAAGTGGTTGTGAAGTAATAAGGCTTTTGAGAAAGCAGGCAAGAGGATGAAAATTTGTTTATTACAAACATTACATGGATATGATAAAAAGAATTTGCCGAAGGACATTCTCGCAGGAATTATCATTATGGCGGTGTCCATTCCAATTTCCATGGGATATGCACAGATCGCGGGACTTCCGGCAGTATACGGATTGTACGGATCCGTGTTCCCAATACTGGCATTTGCGCTGTTTTCGACATCGCCGCAGTTTATCTTCGGCGTGGATGCAGCACCGGCAGCTTTGGTTGGAGCGGCGCTTCTTTCACTGAAAATTGAGAGCGGTTCTAAGGAAGCATTATCAGCGGTGCCGGAGCTGACACTTTTGGTTGCAATCTGGCTTCTTGCATTCTATCTGATGAAAGCCGGCAAACTCGTGAACTTTATTTCGGCGCCGGTTATGGGAGGCTTTATCACTGGTATCTGTACAACCATTATCCTGATGCAGCTGCCAAAGCTGCTTGGAGGAACTGCGGGAACCGGAGAATTGCCGGAACTGGCGGAACACATCGTGCAGACGCTTCCGGATATCAATCGTGTGTCACTTGTACTTGGACTAGTATCTCTTGCCATTCTTTTACTGACTAAGAAGTTGTGGCCGAAGATCCCATTTGCGGTCATTCTTATGGCAGCCGGCGCACTGATGACGAAATTTCTGCCGCTTGAGGCGTGGGGCGTGCAGACGTTAAGCAGCGTGAAACCTGGACTTCCGGTGTGGCACTTCCCGGATCTTACGGTGATTCCGATGAAGGAAGCCATCACGATCAGTCTGTCTGTAGCAGTTGTGATCATGGCGGAGACACTTCTGGCGGAAAATAATTTTGCACAGAAGAATGGATACAAGATTGACGATAACCGTGAGATCCTTGCTTTTTCCATGGGAAATCTGCTGGCAGCGCTGACCGGATGCTGCCCGATCAATGGTTCGGTATCACGTACGGCGATGGGCGAGCAGTATCAGGCGAAGACACAGCTGACCGGTATTGTTGCGGGACTTTCCATGATCCTGATCCTTCTCTGTGGAACAGGATTTATCGGTTATCTTCCGGTTCCGGTGCTGACGGCAATCGTGATCTCGGCACTTCTTGGCGCGACAGAGTTTGAACTTGCTGCAAGGCTTTGGAAGGTATCAAGAACGGAGTTTTTGATCTTCGTCGGAGCGTTTGTAGGAGTACTGATGCTCGGCACAATCAACGGTGTATTGATCGGCATCATTCTGTCGTTCACGGAGATGATCATCAGGACGGCGAAGCCTGCGCGATGCTTTCTTGGAATACAGCCCGGGCACAGTCATTTCCGTGATCTGAGGGAGAGCAGCCAGATTCACGCAGTATCGTCGGTTGTAATCTACCGTTTTAGTAGCAATCTGTTTTTTGCGAATATCGGAGTGCTGCAAAGCGACATCGAAAGTCATATCAAAGAAGACACGAAGGCCGTTATCATTGATGCGAGCGGAATCGGAAGTATTGATATTACGGCGGCTGATCGACTGAAGATATTGCAGCAGTCTCTGAAACAACGCGGGATCCGGTTCTATATGACGGAGCATATTGCATCGGTTAACGAGCAGCTGCGGCAGTTAGGACTCGGCTATCTCATTGAAGAAGGCTGTGTCCGACGAACGATTCACATTGCGCTCAAGGATATGGGAATTCACAGACCGTATCCGCTTGATGGTGTGGATAACGAGGAGCGGAGCGCGTCGAGAAAGCGTGCGGACAACCGTGTGCAGGAGCTTGTATGGGCATTCGGAAGCGAGTCGGAGAAGCAGATTGAGAAGCAGATCCGTCTGCAGATCGAGCATCTGAAGCAGACGGGTGATGTGGAGGAGCTGTTGCATGGTCGCTGGTCGCATATGGAAGAACTGGATGAGGATGAGTGGCTGGAACATCTGGAGGAGCATCTGAAAGAGATTGTACATATTTCCGGCAAGGACGAGCATACCCTTGCGGCACACATTGAGGCGCATCGAAAAGAAGTGCACGAACGTATTGCAAAGGAACACCCGGAGCTTGCACAACGATTTATGGAGCGCAGGCATATGCTGGATGAACACTTGAAGGGGAAGAATCCGGAGGTGTACGACCTTGTTATAAGGATGCGTAAAAAAGAAGAGAAGTAGAGTTAACATAGGTATTGCTTTCATAATTCCAATATGGCATAATTTTAGTTGTTACGGGATTTAAATTATGAGAAATCTGTAGTTTATGAAAGGAAGAAAGTGATGAAAAAGGGAATTTTAAAGAAACTGAGTTGCCTATTGCTTATTTTTGCAATGGCAATGACAACAATGCTGGTGACAGATCCGGTGGAGGCAAAGGCAGCATCAGATTACGATGTGACGACTGTGTATCAAACACAAAATGATGTAGAAGCTGGATATGCAGGTGTCGAAAAGAAAAATGTGTTTACGGTGACGGAGAATGATGGTGTTGTAGTATATTTATTGGTGGAGGTTCCGGCATCAGGAACACTTAAGTTGTACAATAGTACGGGAACTGTTTTGGATACAGCTCCTTTTACAACGACAAATTTTTCGTATCAGCAATTTAATGGATTTTCTGCATATGTCGCTTATTATCCTTGTGAATTGAAGGATGGGGATTACTCGGTTGGAATAACATTTGATACGGATACTCCATTTCTAATGGTAATTCAGCAGCAAAATGTGAAAGCAACCATGAGCCAGACCAAGATGACTCTGACAGCCGGATTTACCGGTAAGCTTTCTGTAAGTGGTGGAACGGTTAAGTCATGGACATCCAAGAATAAATCTGTCGCAACCGTTGACAAGAAGGGTAAAGTTACTGCAAAGAAGGCTGGAAATACAACAATCGTTGCTACATTAGCGAATGGTGAGAAGCTGACTTGTAAAGTGAAAGTTGCAGCAAACAAGTATAAGGATACAAAGCTTACTACCGGTAACTGTCCATCCGGAGACGTGTACTGTAAAGTCTACACAGCAAACTTTGACAAGAATGGAAATCTTGTAGTTAAGGCTTCCTGTGTTAATAATTACTATTATGCGGCAACTGGGTTTAAGAATATTAAAATCGTTGTAAAGGATGCGAAAGGTAAGACTGTTGCAACACATAAGGTAAGTAAATTGTCCACTAGTCTTTCTACATCATCTGCAAAGACTTTAACATTTACAATCAAGAAGAGTGCGTTAAAGAATAAGAAGATTGATCTTCGCAATGCAACTATCAAAATAGATGGAACATATCTCTATCGTTATTAGTAAATCACAGAGAATCAGATGGAGGTAAATCCTTTTCCAAATACTTCACTTGTGCTGGACATGGAGATGAACGCACGAAGCTTATTCTGATGAATGAATACACGCAGCGCAGCCGCCTGCTTGCGGGTGAGCGTTGTGAAAATTAAATAACGTTTTTCGTTGGTATAGGCGCCCGTTGCTTCGACAATGGTGGCGCCTTTTTCCAGCTCATCGGTGATAAAGTGGCAGATACTGTCTTTGTCGTCGCAGGTAATCATGATGGACTTGCGCAACATGATATTCTCAATGATCGCATCGATCAGGAACGATTTTAAAGTCAGTCCGACGAATGAGTAGAGTGCGGTCTTAATATCGAAGACAAAGCAGGCGATAATGATCATAATAAGATCTGTGACAAAAAGAGCGATACCGATGTCATCCACGTGGGCGTATTTTTTCACAATCATTGCGACAACATCCGTTCCACCACTGGATGATCCCTCGTAGAACAGGAGTGCAGAGGCGATTGCAGGGAGTGCGATCGCGAAGATCAGCTCGAGCATCGGCTCGTTGGACAGAGGCTGCTTCAATGGAAAAATGCGCTCAAAGACAACGAGAAGTCCGGACAGAAGTACCGTTGCATACGTTGTGCGCAGCGCGAAGGCTTTGCCGAGAAAGGCGAAGCCAACCACGAGGAGCGCCATATTGACAATAAAGGAAAAAGAACTGGCACTCACTGGAAGAATCTTTGCAAAGACAACTGCCGCACCGGTCACACCACCGAAACAGAAGTTGTTCGGAAATTTGAAGAAATAGACCCCGATCGCCATAATGATCGTGCTCAATGTTATGATGAAGAAACTTTTTAATTGTTGCATTGTTTCGTGAACCCCTTTGAATGATTTTTCTTCAGTTTAGAATGGTTCGAACATAAAGTCAACCAGAAGTCTTTTCATGCGAAAGATTTCCGGTTGTCTATTCAAAAAGTTATGCATAGTGGTATTTCTTCCTCTGTGTGATCAGGAAAGTCGCAGTCACGCACAGTGTCAGAAGCTCTGCCACGGAGATCGCAATCCAGATACCGTCGATGTCAAAAATCATTGGAAGCAACAGTACCGCCGCAATCTGGAACAGGAGCGTACGCAGGAAGGAGATCGCTGCGGAGACGCCACCATTGTTGAGCGCGGTAAAGAACGAGGAGCCAAAGATGTTAAATCCAGCGATCAGGTACATGAGTGCGTAGATCCGGAATCCGTGTTCTGTCATAGCAAGAAGATCTGCATCATATCCAACAAAGAGACTGGAAAGCGGGTGTGCCAGAAGCTGCGACAGTACCAAAAGGAGGATTCCCCAGGAACTGATCAGGGTCAGGCTTTTCTTGAACAAATTCTTAAGTTCCGGATGATTGCCTGCGCCGTAATGGTAGCTGACGATCGGTGCGCTGCCGATGGAGTAACCGAAAAAGATGGCAAGGAATACGAAATTCACGTACATGATCGTACCATAAGCTGCCACACCGTCCTGTCCGACAAATTTCATAAGCTGTATGTTGTACAGTGAGTTTACGATGGAACTGGAAAGATTTGTCATCAGCTCGGAAGAACCGTTTGTACAGGTCTTCTTAAGGATTACTGCGTTAAAATGCGTCTTTCCAAGCCGAAGCAGACTGGAATTTTTTCTCGCAAAATAAGCAACCGGGAAAAAGCCTCCGATCAGCTCACCGCATACGGTTGCAACTGCAGCACCGATCAGACCGTAACCGAGTACGCCGACAAACAGGTAATCGAGCACCATGTTGGTCAGTCCTGCGGTAACGATCACACCCAGACCGAGCTTCGGTTTCTCGGCTGCAACGAAGAAACTCTGAAAAACGTTCTGCAGCATGAATGCAGGCATCGAGATAAAGGTGATGCGCGCGTAGATGACGCAGTCACGGTGCAGTTCTCCGGTGGCACCGAGCGCAGTCGCAATAAACGGAACTACGATCGCACCGAGGATCGCAAGAACGATGCCACCGCCGAGTGTGATGTAAACGAGCATCGAGAAATATTCATTGGCTTCCTTTTTCTTCCCTTCACCGAGTGTCTTGGCAACGATCGCGCTGCCTCCGGTTCCGACCATGAAACCGAGTGCGGAGAGCGCCATCAGAAGCGGCAGGATCAGGTTGATTGCTGCAAGTGCAGTCTTTCCGGCATAGTTGGAGACAAACAGTCCGTCCACGACACTGTAGATCGAGGTAAAAATCATCATGACGATGGATGGCAGCACAAACTGTATTAATTTTTTGAACGTAAAATGTTCGGATAATTGTATCTTCATAGTTATGGTTCCTCACTTTGTATCGATAAATTTTTTGCGGCATCCCCGAGTGCCTGTATGTATTTTCCAAATAACGCAAGCATCTGTTGACACTCCTCATCTGTCATACAGTGGAATGCTTCATCCTCCATCTGCATCACCGGATAGATGGTGCGTTCAAGAAGGTTTTTCCCGAGATCCGTCAGGGTAATATGCATGCTGCGCCCCTTGCCGGAGGACAATGTCAGATAGCCGGACTTTTCCATCTGGCGGATGGAAGAGTGGATGGTCTGCTTCGGAATACAGGTGGCGTTGCAGATATCTTTCTGCAGGCAGCCGTCTCCCAATTCGCTGATCGAGTAGAGAATGTCGAAGGCACTGTCGGACAGACCGAGGCGCAATGCGATATCGTGGTAGATCTCGTTTGTCTTTTTATAAATCCGGTTAAATTCTTTTAAGGGATTGCTGATATATGGGTTACCAAGTTCTGACATAGAATCTCCTTTGCGTATAGTTGTCTGATTTCGTACTCAAGATAGTATAGTCTGAAATCGGACTTATGTCAAGGCGTAAATTTTGGAGAATAGAATTTGACGGATGGCAGAACTATTACTAGAATAAAAGTGTTAACTTATAAAAAGCTGCCATGCAATCGGCAGAGACAATAAATGGGATTAAAGAAGGAAGAACGAAAGAGGATTAAAATATGATACAGGATATCGCACCACTTCATTTATATAACGAATTTAAAAATAAGAAGCCGGAAGCGTCAAGCCGTATGCTTGGCTTTGGCAATCGGAGCGTATTCCTAAAATATGACGAGAACGATACGGAAATCACATTTCTTACTTATGAACAACTGGCTAATTATTATAAGAAGAACGGGCAGCAGATACAGCCGTGCATCTATCTGTTTGCGATGGACGGAGAGGATTATTTTCTGACAGATATTCCGGAAGAGATACAGGTGGAAGGATTTGCTTTTCATACGCTTTTTTTAATAAGAAGGATGCACCCGAAGGAGAAAGTGTATGCGGCGACGACCGGATGGCATCTGTATCTGTGGTACCGGGATAATCAGTTTTGCGGGCGATGTGCAGGAAAGCTTGTGCATGATACGAAGGCGCGGATGCTTCGCTGTCCGCATTGCGGCAATCTGGTGTTCCCGAAGATTGCACCGGCTGTCATCATCGGTCTGATCGATGGAGACCGGATTATGATGACGAAGTACGCAGACAGAGAGTATAAGCGATATGCCCTGATCGCGGGCTTTACAGAAATCGGAGAGACCGCAGAGGAGACGGTGCGGCGCGAGGTCATGGAGGAAGTCGGACTTGAGGTAAAAAATATCCGTTATTACAAAAGTCAGCCCTGGGGGTTCGATCAGAATCTTCTGATGGGGTTCTACTGTGATCTGGCGAAGGATGCTCCGATCCGGCTGGAGGAGGATGAATTGTCCGTGGCGGAGTGGGTCGATTACAATGACATTCCGGATGACCCGGAGGGGCTTAGTTTAACGCATGAAATGATGATCCATTTCCGTGAGGCAAAACGAGCAGAAGTTCGGCAAAAATAACTGTTTTGAATAAATTTCTCAATAAGGAAAAAGCACTTTAAATTGCAAAATTTAGGGATTATAATACACCTTAAACAAAAAAGATGCACATAAAATTATGGGCAGAACAGGAGGCTACAAATGTTAAAGTGCTTAAAGAAAATTGATTGGAAAAAGACAGGAATTTTTGCAGGAGGTGTACTGTTTGGTACTGCCGGAATCAAAGTATTATCCAGCAAGGATGCAAAGAAAGTATATACAAGCTGTACCGCAGCCGTACTTAGAGCAAAAGAGTGTGTGATGAACACCGTGAGTATGGTTCAGGAGAACGCAGGAGACATCTATGAAGGCGCTAAGGAGATCAACGAGGAGCGCGCTGCAAAGGCGGAGGCTGAGAGCTTCGAGGATGCGGAAGTTGTAACAGAAGAGACAAGCGAAGAGACCGCAGAATAAGAGGCGATTGACGTGAAGTTTGTAATTAAGCATGAAATCAGGGGACGCATGCGTATCCATCTCGTGCAGTACCGTATGAGTTATGCGCAGGCGGACACTCTGCTTTATTTTCTGCAGAATGATGCACAGGTTACGAAAGCCAAGGTGTACGAGCGGACACAGGATGCGGTTATTTTCTATACAGGAAGCCGCAGGGAACTGATCAGTAAGCTGCAGCATTTCCGTTATGAATATGTGGAAGTGCCGGATGGTGTGATCGAGAATTCGAACCGTCAGATGAACGCCGAATACCAGGAGAAGATGGTGGAGAAGGTCATTCTCCGCTATGCATCCAAGGCGTTACTGCCTTATCCGATCCGTGCGTGCTGGACAACGCTTAAGTCTCTGCGTTATATCAGCAAAGGCGTTAAGACACTTGCAGCAGGAAAGATTGAAGTTCCGGTACTGGATGCGACTGCAATCGGCGTATCGGTACTTCGCGGTGACTACGATACCGCAGGATCGATCATGTTCTTACTCGGTATCGGCGAACTGCTTGAAGAGTGGACACATAAGAAGTCCGTGGGCGATCTTGCAAGGACGATGTCTCTAAACATTGGCAAAGTCTGGCTTGTGCAGGATGGCACTGAGGTACTTGTGGATGCAAAGAAGATTGCAGCAGGCGATGAGGTTGTCATCCATATGGGCAATACGATTCCGTTTGACGGCATTGTGACAGAGGGTGAGGCAACGGTCAATCAGGCATCTCTGACCGGTGAATCGGATCCGGTCAGAAAGAGTCTGGACGATTTTGTCTATGCGGGAACGGTTCTCGAGGAGGGCGAGCTGACGATCCGTGTGCAGACGGTAGGCGGCAGCAGCAGGTACGATAAAGTCGTGAAGATGATCGAGGAATCCGAGAAACTGAAATCTGGGCTTGAGAGCCGTGCGGAGCATCTTGCGGACCGTCTTGTCCCGTATTCGCTCGGTGGTACGGCACTCACCTATCTTCTGACAAGGAATGTGACGAAGGCGCTTTCCATTCTCATGGTTGACTTCTCATGTGCCTTAAAACTTGCGATGCCGGTGTCGGTTCTCTCGGCGATCCGTGAGGCGAGCGAGCACAATATTACGGTAAAAGGCGGACGATACTTGGAAGCGATGGCGGAGGCGGACACGATCGTCTTTGATAAGACGGGAACACTGACCAAGGCGCAGCCAACGGTCGCAAAAGTGATCGCCTTCAACGGAGACAATCCGGACGAACTTCTGCGCATTGCAGCATGCATGGAGGAACATTTCCCTCACTCGATGGCAAAAGCTGTCGTTGATGCGGCGAAGGAACGGGGACTCGACCATGAAGAAATGCATTCCAAGGTGGAGTATGTGGTTGCACACGGTATCTCAACGATGATCAATGGTAAGAAAGCCGTCATCGGAAGCTATCATTTCGTCTTTGAAGACGAGGCATGTACGCTCCCGGAGGGAACGGAAAGTATATTTGAGACATTGCCGGAGCAGTATTCACATCTGTATCTTGCAATCGAGAATGAACTTGCTGCGGTCATCTGTATCGAGGATCCACTCCGTAAGGAAGCTGCGGAAGTTGTTCATGCACTGCATCTGGCTGGAATTAAGAAAATCGTTATGATGACAGGAGACAGTGAGCGTATCGCTGGAGCAATTGCAAAGAAAGTCGGTGTGGACGAGTATTATTCGGAAGTTCTGCCGGAGGACAAGGCAGGATTCGTAGAACGCGAGAAAGCAGCCGGACGAAAAGTGATCATGGTTGGTGACGGAATCAATGATTCACCGGCGTTATCAGCCGCAGATATCGGTATCGCAATCTCTGATGGGGCACAGATCGCGCGGGAGATTGCAGATGTGACGATCGCCGCTGATGATCTGCATGAAGTGGTTGTCTTAAAGAACTTAAGTGATGCGTTGATGAAGCGGATTCATGGAAACTATCGTTCTATCGTAGGCTTTAATGCCGGGCTGATCGGACTCGGTGTGGCGGGTGTTCTTGCTCCGACGACATCTGCATTACTGCATAATACGTCTACCTTGCTTTTTACATTAAGAAGTATGGGAAATCTGCTGGAATAGTCAACAGAATTGTTTGAAATATTGTATAAAAAGCTTATAAGACCTTGAAATATATCGACATTATTGTGTATAATAATGTCGATATATTAATTTTGGAAGTGGCGAATGGGAGGCTAACATGAAGAATCATTCCAAAGAGAAGAAGAGGGGATCTTTAGCGACTAAAATTATTTTGGTCGTCTGTGCAACGGTTATTATTTCAAACAGGTTCAGTATTATGTTTGTATTAAGTGGTGCACGATCACAGATCCGCTCGGCAGTACAGACAACGATGATGGATCTGGCAGAGAGCAGCGATAAGCTGGTTGAGAATGCGATGAATGCATTGGAGCTCGATGAACTGCCGTATGAAACTTATGCTTCGATTCTTGAAAATGTTAAGATTGAAAATGTAGACAGTTCCTATGTTTATCTGGTAAATGAGCAGGGGACCATGCTTTACCACCCGACGGAAGAGAAAGTCGGACAGCCGGTAGAGAATGAAGTCGTAAGGGGGCTTGTTGAACAGCTGCATAACGGAGAACATCCGGAGAATGCAGTGGTTGAGTATAAATTTAACGGTACAGTAAAATATGCAGCTTACTATATTATGAGCAATAACGATATTGTTGTAGTAAGTGCCGATGAGGACGATGCATTAAGCGGAATCAACCGTATTACACAGCTTGCAACAAGTGTTCTTGTCGGAATTGTGATTATTATGTGCATAGTTGCATATGTGATCGGCAAGTGGATCGCGAAGCCACTTGTGAAATTGAGCAGTGCGGTGGAGGAGATCGCAGAAGGAAATCTGAGTGTGTCTTTTGATGGAATCAAAGATTCGAACGACGAAATCGGACTGATCAAGACCCGTATGCAGCACATGACAGCGATGCTTTCCGATATTGTTGAGAAGATTCGTGCTGCCAGTGACCATATGACAACAAGCAGTACGGAACTGGATGAGACCAGTGAGCAGACCTTAAGTGCGAACGGTGAGATTTCGCGTGCCGTACAGGATGTGGCTGAGGGCTCTACGAATATGGCAACATCAATTCTCGATATTAATGATAATCTTGGTACAATGTCGTCTGAGACACAGGTGATTGATTCATCGGTACATGAGATCAAGCAGCAGGCAGCAATCGTGCAGGAGAGCAGCCAGCTGATGAGTGAGAAAATGCGCAATATGCAACAAAGCAGCGCGCGTATGGATGCGGGAATTGCAACGATTTCCGATCGAATTCAGAAGGTAAATGAGGTTGTGGACCGGGTAAGCCAGATCGTGTCTGTCATCGAGGACATTTCGGGACAGACGAATCTTCTTTCGCTGAACGCATCCATCGAGGCTGCAAGAGCCGGTGATGCAGGACGCGGATTTGCAGTTGTAGCGGAGGAGATCCGCGTATTATCGGATAATACGAGCGAGCAGCTTGAGAATATTAAGAATATTATCTCGGAGTTGATCAGTGAATGTAATGAATGTGTGAAAGCATCTGAGAATATTGTCGAAGATAATGTAACACAGAAGGAAGAAATCGGATATGTTCTGTCCGAGTTTGGTACACTTGACGAGCAGATTGGCCTGACGGTGGATAAAGCGGAAGAAATCAAGCAGCTTGTCGAGACGATGGTTGAACTCAACGGAAACATTACAACAAGCAGTGGAGGACTTACCGACGTAAGTTCTGCAAATGCTGCCGCTACAGAAGAGATGACAGCGAATATTGAGGAACTGAACGCGATGATGCACGGTGTTGCGGATATGGCCGGTCAGATGCATGCGCAGTCGGAAGAACTGAATCAGGCACTGCAGTACTTTAAGTAAATTCTTGACAAACAAGATACATAAAATTATAATAATATTAATTGCAGGATAGTTCGCAGAAGATGCACTAAACCGAAAAAGTAAGACGCAATGCGCGTATGTGCTTTTTCGGTTTTTTACTTTTGCAGGATAATGGAAGAAGGGGGAAATGAAAATGATGAAACGCGTATCGGGAAAGATTGCGTTCGGGGGAATCGCTATCGGTACTATTAAGGAACTTTCCACAAAAAATGATCTGGTAAGACGCGTGCATGTCGAGGATGTTGCGGCGGAGCAGGAACGCTTTAAATCAGCTCAAAAAGAGGCAATCAGGCAGCTTCAGGGACTCTATGACAAAGCGGTTAAAGAGGTTGGCGAGGATAATGCCGCAATCTTTGAAGTCCATCAGATGATGCTTGAAGATCTGGATTATCTTGACTCAATCCGTAATATCATCGAGACACAATCGGTGAATGCAGAGTATGCGGTGGCAACGACCGGTGATAATTTTGCGGAGATGTTTGCCGGTATGGATGACGATTATATGAAGGCGCGTTCTGCTGACGTCAAAGATATTTCGGAGCGTGTGGTCCGCATACTTTCGAATCATGAGGAGCAGGGGCAGGACAAAGGTACCGGACAGAAACACATTATTGTGGCAGATGATCTGGCACCGAGTGAGACGATTCAGATGGATCGTGAGGCAGTGCTTGCGTTTGTGACAAGACAGGGCTCGACAAATTCCCATACGGCGATCCTTGCCAGAACCATGAACATTCCGGCTCTGGTGCTGACACCGGTGGATGAGGGCGTGGACGGCAAGGTGGCAATCGTTGATGGCTTTAGCGGAACTGTCATCATCGAGCCGGACGAGGAAACTCTTGCGGCGTATCAGAAGAAACAGCAGGAAGAACTGGAACGAAGAGAGCTTCTTGCGCAGCTTAAAGGTAAGCCGACCGTTACGGAGGATGGAAAAGAAATCAAGCTTTATGCCAATATCGGCGGAGTAAAAGACGTTGGAGCCGTGCTGCAGAACGATGCCGCAGGAATCGGTCTGTTCCGAAGCGAGTTTTTATATCTGCAGAGTACGGATTATCCTACGGAAGAAGAACAGTTTAAAGCTTATAAGACGGTTGCAGAGATGATGGCGGGCAGGAAGGTGATTATCCGTACGTTGGATATCGGTGCGGATAAGAAAGTGGACTACTTTCATCTCGACGAGGAAGATAATCCGGCGCTGGGATATCGTGCAGTGCGAATTTGTCTGACGCGCCCGGAAATCTTCAGGACGCAGCTTCGGGCATTGTATCGTGCAAGTGCCTATGGCAATATTGCTATTATGATTCCGATGATTACTTCTGTGTGGGAAGTTGAAAAGTCCAAAGAAATTATTCGGGAAGTGAAAGCAGAATTAAAAGAGGAAGGCGTTCCGTTTAAGGATGATGTGGAGGTCGGCATCATGATCGAGACTCCGGCGGCAGTCATGATCGCAGATGAGTTGGCACAGATGGTTGATTTCTTCAGCATAGGAACAAACGATCTGACCCAGTACACACTGGCAATTGATCGTCAGAACGAGCACTTGGATATGTTTTATAATGCACACCATCCGGCGGTCCTTAAGATGATCCAAATGGTGGCAGAAAGTGCACATAAAGCAGGAATCTGGGCAGGAATCTGCGGTGAACTCGGCGCAGACTTGGAATTGACGGAAAAATTTGTTAAAATGGGAATTGATGAGTTGTCTGTTTCGCCATCAATGATTTTCCCTGTAAGGAATAAAATTATTCATTCTAAGACAAAATAACTGAAGGAGGACAAAAGGATGAAGACATTTGATTACACAATTAAGGATGCTATGGGAATTCATGCAAGACCGGCAGGACTTCTTGTAAAGGAAGCCGCTAAGTATGAAAGCAAGGTTTCTCTGACAAAGGATGGAAAGACTGTTGATGCTGCAAGACTGATGGCTGTTATGAGCCTTGGAGTGAAACAGGGACAGACGGTTACCGTTACGGTGGAAGGTAGCGACGAGGGAAACGCAACAGCAGGAATGCAGAAGTTCTTTAAAGAGAATCTGTAATTTTAATCAGGAATCAAATGAGGCAGATGCACAGAGTGTTTGCATCTGCCTCGATGCTTTTTATTTATAAAAATCTTGCTATTGTTTATTTTAGTTATATAGTTTATTGTTTTTTGAAAAGAGCAAGTATTGTATGAAATTAACAAAAATAGACATAAAAGACCGTTAAATCTGACAAAATAGGTTCTTATACATGAGAAAAACTTGACATAATATACAACAGGCGTTAAAATAAATTTATACAAAAACAAAGCAATAATTGAATGGATTGTTACTGACCAGCAGGCAAAACCAAATTTTACATCGTTCTTAGATGGATTGGTGTAGAGTTTGGCTTTTTTATTGAAGGAGGTTAGGTTCCAGCAGACGGAGAGATTCATGAATATTCAGAAGATCATTAATAACAATGTAATATCGGCAGTCAATGATAAGAATGAAGAAGTTGTTGTTATGGGTCGCGGAATCGGCTTTAAGGCACATGCCGGAGATGCAATCGATGAGACGAAAATCGAGAAGGTGTTTCGCATTGAGAACGAGACGATTTCCAGACAGTTTCAGGAAATCCTGGAGAATATTCCGTTAGAGCATATGCAGCTTACGGAAGAAATTATTTCCAAAGCCAAGAAAGTTTTGAATGTCAAGCTGAATCAAAGTATTTATGTAACCCTCACGGATCATATTAATTTTGCAATCCAGCGTCAGAAAGAGGGCGTCCGGCTTAAGAATGCTCTGCTCTGGGAGATCAAAGAGTTTTACAGAAACGAGTACCAGATCGGACAATATGCGATCGAATTGCTTAACGAGAAGATTAAAACCGATTTTACAGAGGATGAGGCTGGCTTTATTGCTCTTCACATTGTGAATGCGGAATACAATACAAGTATTCACAATACATTTGCAATGACAAATATGATTCAGGAACTTTTGCAGTTCATTCAAAAAGAGATGGGGCGCAGGTATAACGAAAATTCGATTCATTATGAACGTTATCTTGCCCATCTGAAGTTTCTGGCAAGGCGTGTGTGTGATCACAATCTTTTGCCGGATGATGATATGGAGTTTGCAGCCCGGATCGAACAGAAATATCCTGCAGAGTATGAATGCAGCCGGAAAGCTGCAGACTATATTAAGATGCAGTATCATGAGAACCTCTCAGAAGAAGAGATCCTGTATCTGGCAATCCATATCAAGCGTGTATTTATGGAAGATTAAGCGTATAGGAGGGAGTGGATAATCGTATGCTTCAGTTATTTAAAAAGAAATCAGACGGAATCGTAATCGGGGCTCCGGTCAAAGGAAAAGCCGTACCGATCAGCGAGGTCAATGATCCGACATTTGGTGAAGAGATCCTGGGCAAGGGAGTTGCAATCATTCCGGCAGACGGAAAGATTTATGCTCCGGCAGACGGCCGGATCGAATTACTGTTTGACACGATGCATGCGGTAAGCATGACAACGGATGACGGAGTCGAACTTCTCATCCATATCGGTCTTGAAACCGTAACCTTAAAGGGTGAATATTTTACTGCTCATAAGGCAACCGGCGATACCGTAAAGAAGGGAGATCTTCTGATCACAGTTGATCTTGAGGCGGTTAAGGCAGCAGGATTCGATGTGATTACGCCGATGGTTGTTTGCAACACCGGTGATTATCAGGCGGTGGAGGCTGTGACAGGCGCAGATGTTGAGCCTGGTGAATCGGTTCTTAAGATTAAAAAGTAACCGCAATGTTTTCTATACAATTTATATTTTACACATTTTAAGTATTTTAGCCGGATCACAACGGCATAAAATAAAAGGGATTATGAGAAGATGAAGGAGGATGTTTACTATGATGAAGTATTTACAAAAACTTGGTAAAGCATTAATGCTTCCGGTAGCCTGCTTACCTATCTGTGGTATTTTAATGGGTATCGGATATCTTATGTGTCCTGCAACAATGCAGGGTGGTGACATTTCAGGCGTGATTCCTATGATCGGATTCTTCCTGGTTAAGGCCGGTGGAGCGCTGATCGACAATATGGCACTGTTATTCGTAATCGGTGTTGGTGTTGGTATGGCAGACGATCATGATGGTACAGCAGGTCTTGCAGCATTAGCTTCTTGGCTGATGATTACAAACCTTCTTTCCACAGGAGTTGTTACAACTCTGATGCCTGCAATCGCAGATAATCAGGATAAGATGATCGCATTCGGCAAGATCGCAAACCCATTTATCGGTATCTTGGCCGGTATCATCGGTGCTACATGCTACAATAAGTTCAAGAGCACAAAGCTTCCGGATTGGCTGTCATTCTTCAGTGGCAAGCGCTGCGTAGCAATTATCGCCGGTGTTGTTTCCATTATTGTTTCCGCAATCCTGTTGTTCGTATGGCCGTTAATCTTCGGTTTACTGATCGCAGCTGGTAACGGAATCGCAGGAATGGGTGCTGTTGGAGCTGGTATCTATGCTTTCTTAAACAGATTACTTATTCCAACCGGATTACATCACGCATTAAACAACGTATTCTGGTTCGATACCATTGGTCTTGGTGACCTTACAAACTTCTGGGGAGGAAAGACATCCGCTGATGTTACCTGGGATCTTGGAATGTATATGTCAGGATTCTTCCCATGTATGATGTTTGGTATTCCTGGTGCTGCACTTGCTATGATCAAGTCAGCAAAGAGCAACAAGAAGAAAGTTGCAATCGGTCTTTTAAGCTCCGCAGCATTATGTGCTTTCATCTGCGGTGTTACTGAGCCGTTCGAGTTTGGATTTATGTTCCTTGCTCCTGGACTGTACTTAGTATACGCATTACTTTATGGTATCTTTACAGTTATCACAACACTCGTTGGTTTCCGTGCAGGATTCAGCTTCTCAGCCGGAGCAACAGACTTGTTCTTCTCAGCTTCCCTTCCGGCAGCTAAGAACACTTGGATGATTATTCCTCTCGGAATCGCAGCCTTCGTTGTATTCTACGTAGTATTCCGTTTCATGATCGTTAAATTCGATCTGAAGACACCTGGTAGAGAAGATGATGATGTAGATGAGACAAAAGTAGAGTTGGCAAACAATGATTACACAGCTATCGCTGCAACAATCTTAGAGGGACTTGGTGGCAAGGACAATGTAGTAAGCATTGATAACTGCATCACAAGACTTCGTCTCGAAGTTAAGGACAACACAGCCGTAGATGAGAAGAAGATTAAATCTGCAGGCGTTGCAGGTGTTGTCAGACCTGGAAAGACAAGTGTTCAGGTTATTATCGGAACGAAGGTTCAGTTCGTGGCAGACGAGTTCAAGAAGTTGTGCCAGTAAAATAAAAATATAATCCCTTTTTTAGAGGCGGTTTCGCACGATGTGCGGACCGCCTCTTTCTTATGGTTTTCACCGGAGAATAATGTAGACACTATATGCAAGATAGCAGAGAATGCAGATGATGCCTTCCTTTCGGGATGTAATCTTGTGCGATCTTGCAAGGACGAGGATCAGGATGCATACAGCCGTCAGAAGGATAGAGTCAATCAGTAGCTCCGGAGCAGCGTGGATCGGCGTAAGGCTAGAAGTTGCGCCAAGAATGAACATGATGTTAAACAGGCAGGATCCAACCGCGTTGCCCAATGCGATACCGGAATCGCCTTTTTGGGCTGCAACGATGGATGTCATAAGCTCCGGAAGAGAGGTTCCGATCGCAACGATTGTCAGACCGACAAGTGTATCACTCATGCCGAGAGAGCGGGCAATCAGGCTTGCATTATCGACAACCAGATTGCCGCCGCAGATGATTGCAATCAGACCGCCGACAATATAAAGAATGCTGCGTGGCACGGATAGTGTGCGAATCGGCTCGGCATCGGTGCGCTCGCGCAAAGCCCCTCGGATTACGACAAAAAGATAGGCTGTCATACCAATCAGAAGAATGATACCTTCCAGGCGGCTGAGTTTAAAGTCGAGAAGAAGGATAACGAGACCGGCGGAGACTGCAATGTTCCACCATAGGTCGCGTTTTAACATATCTTTTGGGGTTGTGATCGGCCGAAGGAGTGCGGACACACCGATGACCATGAGCAGATTAAAGATGTTCGATCCGACGATATTGCCGAGCGAGATGTCACTGTTCCCAGTGAGACCGGCAGTAATGGAGACGGCTGTCTCGGGAGCACTGGTGCCCATTGCAACGATCGTCAGACCGATCACAATGGAAGGAACACGGAGAATTCCGGCGATGGAGGAAGAACCGTCCACGAAAAAATCCGCTCCCTTGAGCAGAAGAAGAAAACCGACGAGTAGCAATAAATACATCATAATGACCTCCAGTCTGCGCAGTAAAAAAGAGACTCTTACTGCACGAAAAATAGTGCAATAAAAGTCTCGTTCCATACTTAAATGAAGTATGGAAATTGCCCGGCCAAAGAGGCGTGATGACGAACAATCTCGCATGAAAGATGCTAACTACTCCCTCATATTGTTGTTATAATCTATCTATAGCACAGGATAGACTTTATTGTCAACAAAAAGATTGAAATCGAACACACTTTCTGGTATGATAAATCTAATATCAATTGTGAGGCAAAGGTGGCAGACGATGAAGAATACGAAGAACCACACGAGGTGGATCTGTCTGAATTTAATACTGATGATTCTTCTGTCGGGAATGTGCTATGAGTCGGTGAAAGCGGACTCTTTGTTGCAGCGCCTGCACACCGGAGCTATCGAGTCGCAGCAGACTGCACATCAGCTGAATGATGTCTTCTTCGGCGGACCTCAGAATGAGGGCACGGAGGAAGTGTTCGGCGTCAGAGATTTCGAGTCTCGTCTGGTTGCTGTGCGAAAGACAAGCCGTATCAGCAGTATCCGTACAATCTTTTTGGCTTACTTTCTGTTTGTCGTTACTGCTTTTGCAGCGGGATGGATCAAGCGGATCGTCAGGATTTCAGCGTTGCCTCTGTGCAATCAGCAGACGATCATCCGCTATATTCACCGGAAGGACGGAGCCAAAGGCTGACTATATTTTCTATTACCATTGAAAAGAGAATATAGTGCGTAAGGCACGGAAATGAGGAGAATATGGCATCTAATATTTTGGTGGCAATCTTTGCAGTTCTTGTAGTGGGCGCCGGTGCCTGGTCCTGTTGGTTTGAAAACCACAGACAGTCGGAGAAAGACTTGGAGGAACAGGTTCATATGCTTAAGGAGCAGAAGAAGGAGAAATAAAGTCTTTCTTCGTACATAAACCGGACTAAAAAGAAGATACTGTATGGAAATATGACCGAAAAGGAGGGAGAGGCATGCAGCGAAGCAGACAGTATATTGCCATTGATTTGAAGTCGTTCTACGCTTCGGTCGAGTGCCGGGAGCGGGAACACAATCCGCTGACGACAAATCTGGTCGTAGCTGATGCGAGTCGTACAGAGAAGACGATCTGTCTTGCTGTCTCCCCATCCTTGAAGGCGTATGGAATTCCAGGACGTGCGAGGCTTTTTGAGGTGGTGCAGAAGGTAAAGGAAGTTAATCGTGCACGTTTAAGCCGCGCGCCTGGACATACTTTTACAGGAGAATCCGCAGATGATGTGGAATTGAAAAAGAATGCATCCCTTGCCGTCTCTTATATTACGGCAACGCCGCGGATGGCGCTGTATATGCAATACAGTACACAAATTTATCAGATTTATTTAAAATATGTTGCACCGGAGGACATCCATGTATATTCCATTGATGAAGTATTCATGGATGTCACTTATTATTTGAATACCTATCATATGACGGCCTACGAGCTGGCGCAAAAGATGATCCGTGATGTGGAAGATCAAACCGGGATTACTGCGACTGCGGGAATCGGAACCAATCTTTATCTTGCCAAGATCGCGATGGATATTGTTGCGAAACATATTCCTAAGGACCATACCGGAGTGCGTATCGCCCAGCTTGATGAGATGACGTACAGACAGCTTCTGTGGGATCACAGACCGATCACGGATTTCTGGCGCGTGGGGCGAGGCTATGCGAAGAAACTGGAGGAATGCGGCATCTGCACGATGGGAGATGTGGCACGTTGCTCGATTGGAAAAGAGAATGAATATTATAATGAAGAACTGCTTTATCGGATGTTCGGTATTAATGCAGAACTTTTGATCGATCATGCATGGGGATATGAGCCGACAACCATTAAAGATGTGAAAAATTATAAACCACAGTCCAACAGTATGGGATCCGGTCAGGTGTTGCAGTGCCCATATCCGGCAGATAAAGCAAGACTTATTGTGCAGGAGATGGCAGATGTGCTGGTACTTGATTTAGTGGACAAAGGACTTGTGACGGATCAGATGGTACTTACCATCGGTTATGACATTGATAATTTAAAGAAGGGAAATTCTTATCGTGGCGAAGTGACAACGGACCGTTACGGAAGGAAGATACCGAAGCATGCGCATGGAACTGCGAATCTTGACGAGCCGACCTCATCCACACGGAAGGTTACAGATGCCGTCATGGAATTGTATGATCGCATTGTGGATGACAAGCTTCTTGTGCGACGGATCAATTTGGTTGCGAATCACATTGTAAAGGAGGATTCTGTTATTCGTGAGACTGCGTATGAGCAGCTGGACCTCTTTACAAATTATGAAGAGCGGCAGAAGCTGGATCAACAGGAAGAAAAAGCCTTACAGAGAGAAAAAAGGATGCAGCATGCGATGCTTGACATCAAGAAAAAATTCGGAAAGAATGCAATCCTCAAAGGAATGAACCTTCAGGAAGGGGCGACGATGCAGGAGCGCAACCGGCAGATCGGAGGACATAAAGCATGACGTTGCAGCAGCTTATGAACAGTCATAAATATGATGATATTATCGGATTGCCACATCCGGTCTCTGCGAAGCATCCACAGATGGCAAGAGAGGATCGGGCGGCACAGTTTTCACCGTTTGCAGCCTTGACCGGATACGACGATGCCATCTCGGAGACACAGAGGCTGACGGAGACGAAAAGAGAACTGGATGAGGAAGTGAAGGAGCGGTTGAACGAGAAGATTGCTTTTCTTGCAACACAGATTGCGGAGCATCCGGTTGTGAAGATTACTTACTTTAAAGAGGACGGGAAGAAAGACGGAGGAGCGTATCTTACGATAACAGGAGCTGTCCGGAAAGTGAAAGAATTCGAGAAAATATTGCAGATGGAGGATGGAACAGAGATTCCGGTTGCAGATATAAGCGGAATCGAGGGAGAGATTTACCGCTCGGATGACATGATCGGGACATAATTCTTTTGTGTTTGGACCAACAGAAATTTATGCAATAATTAGTAAAAATAGCAAAATCTGTGTTCCTATTTTGTGAATATTATGGTATGATTTTATACAAGTAATGCGAAATGTGGAGGTATTTGACAAATGAAAAACTTGGGGAAAAAACTGATCGCAGTGCTTGCGGTCGTATTGGTGGTTCTTGTAGCCTGGCAGGTACTCGTGCTTACTCTTTTGGATAAGCATGTGATAAATACGCTTGTCGCGCTAATTCTGACGACGGTGGTCGTCGCGGTTATGATTGCATTGATTGCGTTGTCCGTCAAGTATGTGATGGAACCGATCCGGATGGCGGTAATGGGAACGAAGCCTGCGGAGAATTCCAGGATGGCAATCCGTGCGAAGAAGATGGCAGCAAGAGAAGATGACATCGGTAAGATGTTCCGAGAGGTGCAGGGGTCGGTCGGATCTTTTGCAAATGTGATTGCGGGAATCCGTAACGCAACACAGGAACTCGAGGAAGTGACAGAAGAATTTCAGGAGATGTTTTCAAACATGACGGAATCGGTCAATGAGACCAATTCAGCGGTTGAAGTGATCGCAGCGAATACGATGTCACAGTCGAATCATACATTGGATATGAAGGATAAGATTGATGCGATCGGCACAACAATCGATTATATTTCTACGAATATTGCGAGCCTGACACAGAGTGTGCAGACTCTTAGCGAATACAATGATTCCGTTGATGAGATTATGCAGGAGCTGATGAACATCAATGAGAAGAACGGAGAGTCGATCGAGAACGTGCGTCAGCAGACGGAACTGACAAATAGTTCTGCCCAGCAGATCCGTAAGGCAGCAGAGATTATCGCTGGTATTTCGAGCCAGACGAACCTCCTTGCTTTAAATGCCAGCATTGAGGCTGCACGTGCCGGCGAACATGGAAGCGGATTTGCTGTCGTAGCGGAAGAAATCAGAGTTCTTGCTGATCAGTCGAAAGAATCAACGGAGCAGATCAATCATGTTGTAAATGAACTGCTCAGCAATTCCGAGATCAGCGTTGCTACAACGCAGGAAGTGGCGGAAGCGTTTGCAGTGCAGAGTGAGAAAGTCAATGAGACGGTATCTATCTTTAAATCTTTGCATTCCGAGATTAAGAAGGTTCGGGGTTCCATTGAGGGAATCAATGAGGAAGTCGGTGATCTTGAGACACACAAGAATGTGATCGAAAGCGGAATTGACGCATTGTCGGCCTCTTCCGAGGAGAATTCCGATAGTGCACAGCTTACGACAGAGAATCTGGCAGGATTTAAAGACACGGTAAGTGAGTGTGGAGACAAGACGAAGCGTGTGGTTGGCGTTACGGAGGAACTGATCGGATATATTCATCAGTTTGATGCCGAGAATGTGAAGGAGCGGGTTCTTGGCGACCTGGCATAGAGATACATAGTGATAACAGAATTTACAGGAGATGTTACTTACAGAAAGTAGCATCTCTTTTTTGTGGTAAACGAATGGAAAACACAACACATAGTTTTTAAAACTACATAAAGTGGTGGACAAAAGACATAAAATGGATTACAATATCACATGTTGAGTATATTGTGTCCGATGAAGGAATAGATTATGGAGCACGAACAGAAGGTAATTTATTACCGGGATGAATTAAATGACGAGTTTGCGGGGGATCATATTAAGGCAAAGAAGATCGATGCTTCTTACCGCTATATCAGAGCGTCATGGACAGGAAAGGCAGCGCATTTTTTCTGGTATCACGTGGTTGCGATTCCGCTTGCAAAAATATATATGAAGCTTTATTTCAGGCACAGGGTAGAGAATCTGGATGTATTAAAGAAGACCAGAGGACAGGGCTACTATATGTATGGGAACCACACGCATCCTCTGGGGGATGCACTGATCCCGACACTGGTGAACCGACCGGTGGATGTCCAAACGATCGTACATCCGAACAATGTGTCGATGCCGGTACTTGGCAGGATTACGCCGTATCTGGGAGCATTGCCGCTGCCGGATGACAGGGAGGCGATGAAACATTTTCTGGAAAGTTTAGATCATGCGATAGAACAGAAAAATTGCGTTATGATCTATCCGGAGGCACATATCTGGCCTTACTATACGAAGATTCGTCCGTTTAAGGACAGTTCGTTCCGTTATCCGGTGCAGGCGCGTGTTCCGGTATACTGCCTGACCAACACTTATCACAAGGGGAAAAGAGATGATGTCCCGCAGATCGTGACTTATGTGGACGGTCCGTTCTACGCGGATGAATCGCTTCCTGCAAGAGAGCAGAAGAGAATGCTGCGTGATAAAGTATATCAGACGATGTGTGAGCGGGCAAAAAGTAATGAGGTGGAATTGATCCACTACGAGCGCGAAAGAGACGAGTAGGAGACTGTTATGATAAATTTGCTTTTTTCCGGCAACGGGAAAGTGTTTGATGGGGTGCTGACGTGTATGCTCTCCATATTAAAACGCACAGATACGAAGGAGGCGTTTCGCATCTATGTCTATACGATGGATGTCACGCGGATCAAACCGGAATATACACCGATTTCGGAGGAAATGATCGCGTTTTTGGATGGTGTTGTTAAGCAGTATCACCCAGACAATTCCGTTGTGCGTGTGGATGTGACAGAGTTGTATGAGAAAGAGTTTAAGCATTGCCCGAATGAGGGAGCATACTGCTCTCCATATACACTGCTTCGGCTTTTTGCAGATATTGTGCCGGATATGCCGGATAAGCTGTTGTATCTGGATGTGGATATCCTGTTTAACCGGGATATCTGCCTTCTGTATGATACCGATGTGTCGGATGTGGAATATGCGGCGGCAAGGGATCACTACGGAAAGTATCTGATCCGTCCGGATTATGTGAACGCAGGAGTACTGCTTCTCAATTTAAAGCTGATCAAGGAGACAGGACTTCTTGTGAAGGCTCGCAAGCTGATCAAGGAGAAAAAGCTTGTGTTTGCGGATCAGTCGGCAGTTATCCGGAGTACCAGCTGTAAGAAGATGCTTCCGCAGAAGTTCAATGATCAGAAGTTTCTGCACAAAAGTACGGTAGTAAGACATTTTTCCAAGAGGCTGTTTTATCTGCCGTATCCACATACGGCGAATATCAAGCAGTGGCGTGTGAGCGATGTGCATCGCATTTTTCACTATTATGTGTTTGACGATATCCTGTATGAATATCTGTATCTGAAGCGAAAATTTGAGGAAGAAACGCAGACGGATGGAAAGTAATTCGAATTGCGGGAATGATGTTGAGTGATGATTTGAAAGGGGAATGGATCTATGAATGACAATAAGGTAATTCCGGTTTTTTATGCGTGTGATGATAATTTTGTGAAATATACCGTCGTCTCTTTACAGTCGATGAAGGAACATGCATCGCGTGATCAAAAATATTGTATTCATGTGCTGCACACAAATATTTCGAAGGAAATGCAGGATGTGATGTATGCGATGCAGGACGAGCAGTTTCAGATCCGGTTTGATGATGTAACCGATTATCTGAAGTCGATCAGTGACAAGCTGCCGCTGCGCGATTATTATTCGAAAACAACATATTTCAGGCTTTTTATAGCGGAAATGTTTCCAGAGTACGAGAAGGCGATCTATATTGACAGTGATACCGTTGTGCTTGGTGATATTGCGGATTTGTATGCGTATGACCTTGGGGATAATTATGTAGGTGCTGCGCGTGAACAGGCGATGGTACAGACGGATGTGTACGGAACCTATGTGGAAAAGGTGCTTGGAATCGACCGCAACGCGTATTTTAATGCGGGTCTTCTTGTGATCAATTGTGAGCAGTTCCGTAAGCAGTGTGTGCTGGATCAGTTTATCGAGTTACTGCATGTGTACAATTTTGTGGTCACACAGGATGAGGATTATCTGAATCTGATCTGCAAGGGGCAGGTATTCTGGCTTCCGCAGCAGTGGAACACAGAAGTGTTTGGAAATATCGATTATCCGGAAGAGTCGATCTGTGTGCTTCATTATATTATGGTGTCAAAACCCTGGCATTACAAGGATTGCCGGATGGGAGCATATTTCTGGGAGTATGCTAAGAAGACGGTTTGTTATGAAGAGATTCTTGAAGTCCTGGAAAATTATACTGATGAGCAGAGAGCGGAGGATGCGGCTTCTGCGGATCGTCTGATGGTGACGGCACAAAATGAGATCGATAATGAAAACAATTATTTGAACCTTTTGAACAGAGGACAGCTTAAAGCGAAGGATCGTCTTGAAGTGCTGGAAAAGATTGCGCAGCTGGAGCGAGAGGGGCGTTTTGATGAGGATGTGGAGGAAGACCCACCGACGAAGGAACTGATGCCGGACGATATTGACTATCTGCGCAGAAAGATCAGCAGTAAGATTAAGACGAAGCTGACCTACAAGGTCGCAAGAAGCTTTCTGAACAATATTATCGCCAACAAGCAGCTGATCATCAAGGATATCAAGGGGATTGAGAATATGAATGCACTTAAGTCCGGTGCGGTCATTACCTGTAATCATTTTAATGCATTTGACAGTTTTGCAATTCAGGTTGCTTATGAGCAGTCTACTCAGCGGAAAAGAAAACTTTACCGTGTGATCCGTGAAGGAAATTATACGAATTTCCCAGGATTTTACGGAATGCTGATGCGCAACTGTTACACATTTCCACTGAGCTCGAACAAGGATACGATGCGCAAGTTTATGCATTCGATGGATGCGGCACTGAAGCATGGAGACTTTATGGTTGTCTATCCGGAGCAGAGTATGTGGTGGAATTATCGTAAACCGAAGCCTTTGAAGAAGGGAGCTTACACCTTTGCCACGAAGAATGATGTGCCGGTGCTTCCTTGCTTTATCACAATGGAAGACAGTGATATCTTAGGTGAGGATGGTTTCTATGTGCAGGAGTACACCATACACATTGCACCGGCAATCTATCCGGATCCACAGAAGTCACGTGCTGCCAATATTCAGATGATGAAGGATAAGAACTTTGAGGTGTGGAAGGAAATCTATGAGACAACGTATGGGGAAGCGCTCGTTTATGACACGGATGATATTCCGACAATTGCATAATGTGTGAGAGGTTATGGAAGATGAAGACAGCCCATCAGGTTCTCCTGATGGGCTGTCTTGTGTATAGGATACGTTTAATTAGAAGAAGCAAACATGTGCTTTGTCTGTCGGTGGTAGATTGCCCAGGCGATTACCGCAGTCATTACTTCCGTGACCGGAAATGCAATCCATACTCCGTCAGAGAGGAACGGGCGGCAGAGCAGTAGAGCAGCCGGAATCATGATGATCAGATAGCGCAGAAGCGAGATCATCAGGGATGGCATTCCGGCACCGAGCCCTTCAAGCGCGCCACAGCAGGTGACGGAAACTGCAGACACGATGAAACCGAGGCTGATTATGTGCATTGCGTGCACACCGATCATGATCGTTGCTGGATTTGCGGTAAAGATTCCGATGAGTGCTGCAGGAACACTCCAACTGAGAATCAGCCCAAGAAGCATGATCGCGAAAGCCATCGTGAGAGCCGTCATAAAAATATTTTTGACACGCCGATACTCTTTCGCACCGTAGTTGTAGCCGACAAGAGGGCGGATTCCCTGAATAATACCGTTGACCGGAAGATAGATAAAGGTTTGCAGCTTGTAGTAGGCGCCGAGCACGAGAACATAGGCTTCACCGAAGGTTGAGAGAATTCCGTTGAGCGCTGAAATAAGAAGCGACGGAAGCGCCATATTGAGCGTGGCGGGAATTCCGATGGAATACAGCTTGCCAATTAAGACCGTATTCATGCGCATATCGCGGAGGCTGATCCGCGCAGGAATCGGTCGCAGTATATAGATCACAATATAACAGATCAGAGTCAGCGTCTGACCGATTCCGGTTGCAAGCGCGGCTCCAGACATCCCCATGCGGGGGAATGGTCCGATGCCGAAGATCAGGAGCGGATCCAATATAATATTGGAGACAAAGCCAACCGTCATACCAAGCATAGTTACCTTCATCTGACCGACTGCCTGATAAATCTTTTCTAATGCAATTCCTACCGTAATGATCATTGAAAATGCAAAAGCGATATATGCATATTCCAGACCGAGTGCGATCACATTCTCACTTCCTGTAAACATGCCTAAGAATTTCGGAATGAAAGCAATACATACGATTGTGAGAAGCAGTCCATGTACTGCGCTAAGCAGTGTGCCGAGTGTTGTTGCATTGTTCGCACTTTTCTCATCGCCGGCACCTAAGAAGTAGGCAATCATGGCATTGATGCCGACACCGAAGCCGACAGAGATTGCAGTCACGACAATCTGCACCGGATACACGAGGGAGAGTGCGGTCATTGCATCCTCACTGACTTTGGCAATGAAATAACTGTCGACGATGTTGTAAAGCGAATTTACCAGCATGGATAAAACCATAGGCAGTGACATCGACAGAACCAAAGGAATGATCTTGCGTTCTTTCATAAAAGTCTGATCCATAAATAAAACCTCCTGAAATTGACACAAAAATAACCACATGACGGCTGTCATGTGGCGAAAAAAGAGTACTCTTTAAAAATCCACACCCATACGGGTTTTACAAATTATAGCACATCTTTTGGAAGTTGTCATCTAATGATGAAATATTTCATGTTTTATTTCATTTTCTGATGTTTTACAAAGCGAATTCATCTTGTGAGAAGGAGAGGACAATGCTATAATTATCACGTATATTTTGAGATGAGAGGATAAAGAATGTATCGCAAAACGATTGACGAATTACAGGAAGATACAAGAGACAAGCAGATAATCGACCTTCGAAGTGAGGAAGATTTTGAGAAAGAAACCTATCCGGGGGCAATGAATCTCTACTGGGAGGACCTTGGTGAGCGAGTGGATGAGATCGCGAAGGACAAGCCGGTATATCTGATCTGCTACACCGGTCAGAAAAGCGATGAGATCGCGCAGAATCTGCAGGAACAGGGATATGAGACCTACAGTGTGGAGGGCGGATATCGTGCTTATTTAAGAAAGAAGCTTGCGGATTTCATGAAGCCGGATGAGAATCAGGAGGAGCGTCTTGCGGATCGCACGAAGGATGTGGAACGCAGCATTATCAAGAAATTTAAGAAGACCATCTGGAGACCGTTCACGAAGGCAATCAACGAGTACGAGATGATCAAAGACGGCGACAAGATTGCAGTATGTATCTCCGGCGGTAAGGATTCGATGCTGATGGCGAAGCTTTTTCAGGAACTTGAGCGTCATGGAAAGAAAAATTTTGAGGTTGTTTTTCTTGTGATGAATCCTGGATACAATGATGTCAATTACGAGACAATCCTCAATAATGCGAAGATATTGAATGTGCCGATTACGGTATTCAAGACGGAAATTTTTGATACGGTTGCGGATATTACGGATTCGCCGTGTTACCTGTGTGCGCGTATGCGCAGGGGGCATCTGTATAGTAAGGCGAGAGAGCTTGGATGCAATAAGATCGCCCTTGGTCATCATTTTGATGATGTGATCGAGACGATCGTGATGGGAATGCTCTACGGAGCGCAGATCCAGACGATGATGCCGAAGTTGCACAGTACGAATTTCCCGGGAATGGAGCTGATCCGTCCACTGTATCTGGTGCGGGAGGATGACATCATTCATTGGGCAAGATACAATGATCTGCATTTTATCCAGTGTGCTTGCCGGTTTACGGAGAATTGTGCATCCTGCGGAGGTACGGAGAAGGGATCAAAGAGAGCGGAGATCAAGGAACTGATCCGTGATTTGGAGAAGAAGAGTCCATATATAGCCAAGAATATATTCCGAAGTGTTGAGAATGTCAATCTCAATACAGTGATTGCGTATAAGAAAGATGGTGTGCGCTATCATTTCCTGGATGATTATGATACAATAATTCAGTCAAGCAAATAAGCTGCGAGACTGCTTGCAGGCAGAACTGCTCATGATAAATTGAAACCGTCGGACAAATAAGCTGCCAGACAGGAAGGTTTGAGAGGAATACGATATGGAAGAGAACGGTGGAGGAAATCTGTTTGAATTATTTTGTGGAATGATTGAAGCATTTGATCCCTGCATGGATGATTATCTGTATGTTTTTGATGTGCAGAATGATCAGTATTATATTTCAAAGAAGGCGATGAAGCGTTTTGCGCTTCCGTCGTTTCAATTTACACATGTGTTGGATACACATCGAAAGTTTGTATATGAGGAAGACGTTGAGATGCTTGAAGCAGATCTGGAGAAGGTTATGTCTGGCGAGAAGCTGGAACACAACCTTACTTATCGTTGGATGAGTGTGGATGGGGAACCAATCTGGATCAATTGCAGGGGCAGGATCATTATTGGAGCCGACGGAAAGCCGCAGTTTTTGGTTGGCTGTATCAATGAGGTCGGAACCAAACCGATTGCAGACAATGTCAGCGGACTGCTGGAGAGTTTTGCAATCAAGGATGCATGGAATCAGCAGCATAATACGATGACAAATGGGTTTGTGCTTCGCATCGGAATTGACAACTTTAAGACAATTAATGAGAAGCTTGGCGTCGAGTATGGCGATTTTATCATACATGAGGTGGCAAACTGTATTCTTGATTGTATTCATGAGGGTCAGAAGGTGTTCCGTGTTGTGGCGGATGAGTTTTTGATCATTGATACGGCTGGTGGAACTGCGAAAGATGCAAAGGCATTATACCGCAAAGTTCGAAGCGGTATTGATCATCTGATAAGAAGAGATAACTATAAGGCGTTCTTTACCATTTCCGGTGGTGTGATCAGTGGGGAGACGTTAGGACAGGTTGATTATAATGAACTGCTGAAATATACGCAGTTTGCGCTCAGTGAAGCCAAGGCACGCGGCAAGAATCAGGTCTACTATTTTCAGGTGGAAGACTATGAGAAGTTTCTGCGAAGAAGAAAGATTCTTGTGGAACTCCGGAAGGCGGTTTCGAATGATTTTGAAGGCTTTGATGTATTCTTCCAGCCAATCATTACAAGAGGTGGCAAGGATCTGTATGCAGCAGAGAGTCTGCTTCGTTTCTGGACATCGGAGAAGGAGACCGTCTCACCGGCTGAGTTTATTCCAATCTTGGAGGAGAGCGGCCTGATCATTCCGGTGGGCAAATGGGTGCTTCACCGCGCACTTGAAATGTGTGTAAAGTGCCGGGAGAAGAGACCGGATTTCAAGGTCAGTGTGAATTTGTCTTATATACAGATCTTAAAGAGTAATTTTTTTAAGGATGTGACAGAGGCTCTTGAACAGTACAAGCTTCGCCCGGACAGCCTGATCATTGAACTGACGGAGAGTGGATATGTGGAGAATTCTCCGGTAGTACGCAAGTTGTGGGAACAGTTGAAAGACAGAGGGGTTCTTATTGCCATTGATGATTTCGGAACCGGATACTCGAATCTTCAGTCGATCGGTAATATGATGCCGGACATTATCAAGCTGGATCGAGGATTTACCGTGAAAGCGCTCAATAATAATTATGAGTATCAGCTTATGAATCAGATTATCCAGCTGATCCATAGTGTGGACTTAAAGGTATGTGTTGAGGGTGTTGAGACGATGGAGGAACTGACAGAAATCGAACGTCTGTCGGCAGACTGCATTCAGGGATATTATTATGGAAAACCTTGCGAGAAGCAGGCTTTCTATAAGGATTTTGTAGAAAAATAAGCGAAATAAAAACAAGCGGGTGGATTCATCGCCCGCTTGTGTCTGTCTTATGGTTATGTAATTTAATCGCCCATCTTTAAAATGTCACCAACATGGGATTTGATGGCAGCGAAACTTTCAGCGCTGATCACATGCTCGATGCGGCAGGCATCCTCAGCGGCAGTCTCTGGATTGACGCCAAGCTTCGTTAAGCATTCTGTAAGAAGCTCGTGTCTCTCATAGATCATTTCTGCAATCTCGAGACCGGATTCGGTCAGATAGATGAAGCCGGCATCCGTTACGGTAATCTGGTTCTTCTCGCGAAGATTCTTCATAGCGATGCTGACACTGGATTTCTTAAAGCCAAGTTCATTGGCAATATCAACGGATCGTACGACCGGTAATTTTTTACTTAATATAAGGATTGTCTCTAAATAGTTTTCGGATGATTCGTTACTGTGCATGATTAACCCTCCATGTATTGCGCAGCTGATACAACTACGTATGAGATATTATATCATACATAACGAAAAAGTGCTAGTAAAAAACTATCAATAAAGTTGTTGACAACTAATGATAGTTAGGGTATACTAACGTTGAATCAGAAAAAACGTATGCATGGGTCGTCCTATTTGAAAGGAGTGGTTGTAATGGGTACAGCAATCGTATTAGTCGTACTGGCTGTTGTAGTTGCATTAGCTACTAAGAGTCTTATTAAAGATAAAAAGAATGGGAAATCCATATCCTGTGGCGGTGACTGCAAACACTGTCATGGATGCCATTAATGAAATGTTCAAAACGCCAAAAAGACCGGCTACATCCGGTCTTTTTGGCGTTGGAGATTTGCAAAGCACTACTTGAATCGTAATTTCTGGCATGATATAATTTGTCTTTGGACAAAATAAGAAGGGAATCGAAGAAGGAACTTATCATGAAGAAATTATTGATCTATCTGAAAAACTATAAAAAGGAATGTGCTCTTGCACCCCTTTTTAAGTTGTTAGAGGCTTCATTTGAACTGATCGTGCCTCTTGTTATGGCTGCAATCATCGATCGTGGTATTGCAGTATCAGATCGCCCGTATATCTTTAAGATGGGCGGTGTTCTTGTTTTGCTTGCAGCAGTCGGCCTAACCTGTTCGATTACTGCACAGTATTTTGCGGCAAAGGCAGCCGTCGGATTTGCGACGAAGCTGCGCTATTCGCTTTTTTCCCACATTGAAACTTTATCCTTTTCTGAGATGGATACGGTTGGAAGTTCGACGCTCATTACACGAATTACCAGCGATATCAATCAGGTACAGTCGGGCGTAAATATGGTACTGCGTCTGTTTTTACGTTCCCCATTCATCGTATTTGGTGCGATGATTATGGCGTTTACGGTGAATGTGAAGGCTGCACTTGTGTTTGTTGTGACCATTCCGCTTCTTTCGGTGGTTGTATTCTCGGTTATGCTTGCGAGCATTCCACTTTTTAAGAAGGTACAAAGCGGACTGGATCAGGTACTTGGACATACAAGAGAAAATCTTGAGGGTGCCCGCGTGATCCGTGCTTTCAATAAAGAAGAGGACGAGGCAAGAGAATTTAATGCCAGCAATGAATTCCTGACGAATATGCAGCTCGTGGTCGGAAGAATTTCGACACTGATGAATCCTCTGACGTATATTATCATCAACTGTGCGATCATTGCGGTCATCTGGGTCGGTGGTAAGCAGGTGTATGGCGGCATCATCACACAGGGTGAGGTCGTTGCGCTTGTGAACTATATGTCACAGATTCTTGTCGAGCTGGTAAAGCTTGCGAACCTGATCATCCTGATCAATAAAGCGATTGCCTGTGGAAACCGTATTGAGGAAGTACTTGAGACGAAGTCTTCCATTGTGAATGCACCGTCTGAAGTGAACGCTGCATCTGACAGTGAGAATGCGGTTGTCTTTTCTCACGTCTCGATGGCATATGCATCCACTTCGGAGGAGGCACTTACGGATATTGACTTTACGGCAAAGAAGGGACAGACGATCGGTATCATTGGTGGTACCGGATCCGGAAAGTCGTCGGTTGTGAATCTGATCCCGCGTTTTTATGATGTGTCCAAGGGAAGCGTTCTGGTGAACGGAAGAGATGTGCGAGATTACGATTTAACCGAGCTTCGAGATAAAATCGGTGTTGTTATGCAGAAGGCGGTCTTGTTCCAGGGAACGATCGCAGAGAATCTGCGCTGGGGCAAGCCGGATGCGACGGACGAAGAATTGTGGCATGCGATCGAGGTTGCCCAGGCTACGGATGTTGTGGAAGGCAAGGAAGGAAAGCTTGACTATATGATCGAGCAGGGCGGACGTAATCTGTCCGGTGGACAGAAGCAGCGTCTGACGATCGCTCGTGCGGTCGTGAAGGATCCGGATATCCTGATCCTTGACGACAGTGCTTCTGCACTTGACTTTGCAACGGATGCAAGACTGCGTGCAGCACTTCGCAACCTGCAGGGAAACAAAACGATTTTTATCGTATCCCAGAGAACTTCCTCCATCCAGTTTGCAGACCAGATCATCGTCATGGACGACGGACAGGTCGCAGGCATCGGAACACACGAACAACTGCTTGAACAGTGTGAAACCTATCGTGAGATCTATGAATCACAGTTTAAGAAGGAAGATTTACAGAAGACAAACGAAGGAGGTGTCAGATAATGCAGTCAAAAGAGAAGAGACAGGGACAGCTTGCTACCTTAAAGAAAGTTCTTCATTATATGAAGCATTATATTCCGCTTCTCGTGTTGTCGGTGATTCTGGCGACGGTGAGCGTGGCATTGACTTTGTATTTTCCAATCCTTACCGGTAGAGCAATCGATCTGATTCTTGCAAAAGGCAGGGTTGATTTCGACGGAATTATTGCTTTGGCGAAGCAGGGCGTGATCGTGATCGCGATTACCGCTGCGGCACAGTGGATCATGAACATGTGCAATAACCGTATGACTTATAATATTGTAAGAGATATCAGAAAGGATGCTTTTGACAAGATTGAGAAGCTTCCGTTCAGTTACATTGACAGTCATTCGCACGGAGATATGGTCAGCCGTATTATTGCGGATGTCGATACTTTTGCGGATGGTCTTCTGATGGGATTTACGCAGCTTTTTACAGGTCTTGCGACGATCATCGGAACACTTTTGTTTATGATCTCCATCAATATTAAGATTACGCTTGTTGTTGTCATCCTGACACCAATATCACTTTTTGTGGCAAGCTTTATTGCGAAGAAAACATATTCGATGTTCCAGCTGCAATCAAAGACACGTGGTGAACAGACGGCTTTAATCGAGGAGATGATCGGCAATCAGAAGGTTGTGCAGGCATTTAATCATGAGGATGAGGCGCTTGAAGAGTTTGATGAGATCAACAATCGCCTGCAGAAGTATTCTCTGCGTGCGACGTTCTTCTCAAGTCTGGTGAATCCAAGTACGCGTTTTGTCAACAGTCTTGTATATGCGGCAGTAGGTATTACCGGAGCGCTGGCGGTTATCCTTAAGGGAGGAGCGTTTACGGTCGGTAATCTGTCCTGCTTCTTATCGTATGCGAACCAGTACACGAAGCCGTTCAATGAGATCTCCGGTGTCGTGACGGAACTTCAGAATGCGCTTGCCTGCGCGGCAAGAATTTTTGAATTGATCGAGGAACCGGCAGAGGTTGCGGATGATGCGGATGCGTATGTGCTAAAAGAGGCAGACGGAACGGTGGATATTGAGGATGTATATTTCTCCTATGTTCCGGATCAGCATCTGATCGAAGATTTTAATCTGCATGTGAAGCCGGGACAGCGTATTGCAATCGTTGGACCGACCGGATGTGGAAAGACAACACTGATCAACCTGTTGATGCGTTTCTATGATACGAATTCCGGCAGGATCAAGGTCAGCGGACATGATATCATGCACATGACAAGACATAGTTTACGAGCAAACTATGGTATGGTGCTGCAGGAAACATGGCTGAAAAAAGGAACGATCCGGGACAACATCTGCATGGGTAAGCCGGATGCGACGGAAGAGGAGATGATCGCTGCCGCAAAGGCGTCACATGCGCACAGCTTTATCAAGCGTCTGCCGCATGGATATGACACATTGATCAGTGAGGACGGAGGCAATCTGTCGCAGGGACAGAAGCAGCTTCTTTGCATTACGCGTGTTATGCTTTGCCTGCCGCCGATGCTGATTCTGGATGAGGCAACGTCATCGATCGATACACGCACGGAGATTCGTATTCAGAAGGCGTTCCTGACGATGATGCAGGGGAGAACAAGTTTTATTGTTGCACATCGTCTCTCTACGATCCGCGAGGCGGATGTTATCCTTGTTATGAAGGATGGCAAGATCATCGAGCAGGGAAATCACGAGACACTGCTTGCACAGAACGGATTCTATGCAAATCTCTACAACAGTCAGTTTGCATAAATAAAAACACGGATGACCGCTTTGGTCATCCGTGTTTTGTTGTAAAATAATGATTTCAGTTATTCGTCCTTCTTGTCTGGATCCTTGTAAGAATAAGCATTTGATATCTTACAGTTCTCGGTAATCAGCGTAACCGGATCACGATAGAAAGCAATGACCGGTGTACCGACCTCAAGCGTATCGTAAAGCTTCTTAGCAATCTTCTCCGGGACATTGATGCATCCGTGAGATCCGGAAGTCTTATAGATTTCTCCACCAAACGAGCTGCGCCAGCTCGCATCATGGATTCCTACGTTGTAAGCAAAAGGCATAAAATATTTGACATTGGATGCATAGTTCTCACCGACAAGTGTTGCGTCTTTTTGTTTGTAGACGATTTTGAATACACCGTCCGGGGAACCATTCTTCCTTGCAATATTACCGGAGACGATATCGGTCTCTGTGATCAGTTTTCCCTCTTTGTAATACCACAGGTGCTGCTTCGTATAATCAATTTCAACGTAAGTGCCACCGATATCATCCAGTCCGCTTTTCTCTGCGGTCTGCTCATAGACAGGTTCACGTTCCACAGGCGTGCCGCCGGTCAAGTCCTTCTTTAACTGTTCAGCTTCCCTGGACTTACTGATGACCCATCCATAGTCGCCGCCTCCGATCTTCACCGTGTCGCCGGAGGAGGTCTTAAAATCTCTGACATCTCCGTATGTATTGTAGGTGCTGGCCAGATGCTGTACAAACTGTGCCAGTTTCTCGTCGTTTAATTCCACATTTCCGTCATCATTGATGTCTAACATATGGAGAATCGTCCTGGAGTCCAGATTTTCATCCACGCCATCGATCAGATAGTGAACGGTGGAAGCAGTGTATTTGGTAATCTTATCCATCGTGTCACTGATGATGCTGTCCGAGGCATGTACCGCAGGTTCTTCATAACAGGCATCGGAGAGTGTAATCTTCGTCTCCTGATTGTCCACCGCCTGCGTGATCTCCCTTAACACCTGATCGTGGATCGGCTCGTTACCATCGACTTCATCGATTACCTTTGCATCATCTTCTGACAGGTCAATGCGCGCATCTTCGGGCTTGGTAATGTAGTCTTCGTCAAAGATGGTAAGATCATCTATGAGATCGGTCAAAGCGTCCTTATCATAGGTGAAGGAACGGTTCATCTCGTACGCATGTGTACGGAAAATCTGGACGGGCCAGGTGAATCCGTTCTGTTTCTTGAGTAAGGCAGCCTCTTCACCATTTGCCTGATATTGATAATCAAAATCAGGTCCTGCGATATGGAATTTGTTGCCCTCTCTGTCAAGCACGGTCAGGAGATAAGTGCTTGCTCCGTCTGTGTGTTTACTCTCCACATAATCCGCGGTCTTATTGCCGCAGGCGAGATCACCGATCGTTGTCTTCGGGAAAAAGTGGTTGTTATAATAGATACCGAAACCAATATATACGCCAAGCAGAGCGGCGGCAGTTCCGGTCAATGCAGCGACTGCGATCGCACGGTTGCGGCGTTTCTTTCGCCTTGCTGTAAGCTTTGTTGTGTTTGTTGCCATATAAGATTCCTTCCTTTAAGTGTGTTAACTTTCGAAAAAGCTAAGATGTCTCAGGGAACACTTAAGCAACACGTTATCGAAAGTAATATTTAAGCGCGCGGCTTTAAGTGTGATACCGGCATATATACCGGGATGCCATCTTTGTAGGAGATAGAAACTTCTCCCTGAATCAGTGGTTTTAAGTATTCATATAATGCAGGCGTGATATCATTGCCCGTCTCGTTGATCCATTCACGCGGAATGGATTTGGCCTCGTTTGCAATACCGGCGATCGATGCGTGATCGTAGCGAACCTCATAAGGGGTGTTGGATACACGCTCTAATGTTACCATGCTTGCGGTAATCCCTTCCTCTGCAAGAGATACCGCTTTATTGCCAAGTGTGAAGGATTCATTTAAATCGGTAGCGGACGCCATATGTGCCGCACAACGCTGGAGTACATTAACTTCTACAGAACGCACCTTGACGCCGATATTTTCCTTTACAAGAAATTCAAGTGCTTTACCGGCACCGGAAAGCTGCTGGTGTCCGAACTGGTCTGCGACAGCCTTGGATGCGGTAATGTAATCCCCGTTCTCGTCGCGGATTCCTTCGGATACTGCAACGATCACGTTATTGAGTGTCTTTAATTTCTCACGGATATCATTTAAGAACTGCTCCTTGTCAAAAGCGACCTCCGGAAGATAGATCAGGTGCGGAGCCGTATTATATTCATTTCTCGCCAAGGCACTTGATGCGGTCAGCCAGCCGGCGTCACGTCCCATGATTTCTACGATCGTAACACTTTTTACCGCGTAAATAAAAGTGTCGTGTGCCACTTCGAGCATAGTGCTTGCGATATATTTGGCAGCAGAACCGAATCCCGGTGTATGATCGATCACGCACAGATCGTTATCAATTGTCTTCGGAATGCCGATAATACGAATATCACTATTGATTTTGGCGGCATAATCGGATAACTTAAGAACCGTATCCATGGAATCGTTACCACCAATGTAAAAGAATGCCTTAATGTTTAATTTGGCAAACTGGTTAAAAATAAATACATAAGGAGAATCGTCATCCTTGTAATTTGGAAGCTTATGTCGGCAGGAACCGAGATACATCGCAGGTGTCACCTTAAGGCGTTCGAGTTTCTCTTCGTCATCGATCATCTCGGTGAGATTTAAATAGTTTTCGTTTAAAATTCCGAGAATTCCGTTGATCGATCCGTAGCAGGTGGCGTATTTGCCGGAGCGCATTACTCCGTCGATCACTCCCGCTAAGCTGGCGTTGATGGCTACAGTTGGGCCGCCGGACTGGGCAACCATACAGTTTGACTGATTCATTCTGGTAACTCCTTATTCAAGCATGATTGTTTATGTTAAACTCATTGTAGAGTTTTTGAAAGGAAATCGCAAGGGAAAGAGATGAAAAAGCAAAATTTAACAATTTCTTCATTATATAAGGAAAACGAATCATACAAGGATTGTGTGCTCTGCCCGAGAGAGTGCCATGTCAACCGTATGCAGGGAGCCAAAGGCGTGTGCGCGATGGATGCAACTATCCGCGTCGCGCGGGCGGCGCTGCATTACTGGGAGGAACCGTGCATCAGCGGAACAAACGGGAGCGGAGCCGTGTTCTTCAGCGGCTGCGCGATGCACTGCGTTTTCTGTCAGAATGAGCCGATCGCACAGGGTGAGTCGGGCATTGCAATCAGCAGGGAACGGCTCGCTGAGATCTTCTTAGAGCTGCAGGAGCAGAAGGCGAACAACATCAATCTGGTCACGCCGGGACAGTATGTTCCAGACATTATCGTGGCTGTGGAGGAGGCACGGCGTCAGGGACTTCACATTCCAATTGTCTACAACACGAGTGCATACGAGAAGGTAGATACATTAAAAATGCTCGAAGGCATTGTGGACATCTATCTTCCTGATTTCAAATATATGGATATGCAGACCGCAGGAAAATATTCCCATGCACCGGACTATCCTTCGGTTGCGAAGGACGCAATCGCAGAGATGGTGCGCCAGCAGCCACACCCGGAATTTATGTGGGAGACATTGGAGCAGGGAGCAGCAAAGTCAATAGAAGAGGGTGAAAAAGAGAGCACAGGCAAAATTGCGACCGATGCGAAAGCTCGGCGCAGTGCACCGATGGAGGATGAGGAAGGCGCGATCATGCGCCGAGGTGTCATTGTACGTCAGCTGCTTCTTCCGGGAAAGGTGAAAGAAGCACAGAAAATTGTTACATACCTGCATGAACATTACGGAAATCAGATATACTTAAGTATGATGAGCCAGTATACGCCGCTGCCGCATGCAGACCGTTTCCCGGAGCTTGCACGCCGTGTGTCGAAGCGTGAGTATAACGATTATATCGATGAAGCAATCCGGATTGGAGTCGAACAGGCTTTCATTCAGGAGGGGGATGTCGCAGAGGAGAGTTTTATACCGGATTTCCTGAGCGGGGAGGGCGTACTGCATAAGGCTTTTTCCGATAGGAAAGCGTAGCCTGCAAAGCATGGGAAATATAAAATATAGAGCAAGATATTGTATAGAATTTTGTCGAAAGGTATTGTACGATGGATTTATGAAATGAGGGGAGGCAGCGTGTTTGAGGGAAACATTACAGGCGCAGCAGATCACAATTGAATGTCCGAATACGATTTTTCATCTGTATATCCGGACGGAAAATGAGATGTCCAAGCTTGAGATCTTTATGCGGAATCTTCGCAAGGTGGAGAGGCTGGATCTCATCGATATCTATCAGTGGTGCAACCGGCAGAAGATACTCTATGATACGGCTTTCCGGTATCGTAGGGACAGTTCCGTATGGAGAAATCTGCGTGCCTATATGCACTATTCCAGTCAGAAAATGAAATACATGGTTCGTTTCGGAACCGTATAAGAGATTGCAATCAGACCGTCAGTTCATTCTGGCGGTTTTTTTTCTGCAAAAAATTAAGAAATAGTTTAGTTGCATACCGACCGGATTTGGGGTAGTATGGGGAAAAAGGAGGGCGCATATGAGATACCCTGATTTTTTAGAGAAAAACGGAACGATCGGATTTGTTGCGCCGGCTTTTGGCTGTGCGACGGAACCATACAGGAGTGCTTTTGCCAATGCGCGGCGCATTTTTGAAGAGATGGGACATAAGACGGTGGCAGGCGACAATTGTTATGCGGATCTTGGAATCGGCATCAGCAACACACCGGAGAAATGTGCAGAGGAATTGAACGAGGCATATTGCAGCGATGAGTCGCAGATCCTGATGTCTTGTGGCGGCGGAGAGCTGATGTGTGAAATTGTACCATACATTGATTTTGAACGGATCCAGATGGCGAAGCCCAAGTGGTTTATGGGGTATTCGGATAATACGAATTTTACCTTTCTTCTGACAACACTTTGTGACACTGCGGCAATCTATGGACCGTGTGCACCGGCATTCGGCATGCAACCGTGGCATGCGTCACTGAAGGATGCTTATGAAGTCCTAAGAGGTGAGAAGCGTGAGGTCGGCAATTATGACCGCTGGGAGCGTGAGAGTCTCAAGGATGCGGGGCATCCGCTTGTCCCTTACAATGTGACGGAACCGTTTAGGCTTAGACGATTCCCGGACGAGGAAGTGACGATCAAGGGAAGACTGATCGGAGGCTGCATGGACTGTCTGGTGAATCTGCTCGGTACTTCGTTTGATGAGGTGCGTGCGTTTCAGGATCGCTACGAGGAGGATGGAATCATCTGGTTCTTAGAATCCTGTGATCTGAACATTATGTCGATCCGCCGCGCCATCTGGCAGATGAAGAATGCAGGCTGGTTTGAGCATGTGAAAGGATTTCTGATCGGGCGGCCGTACTGTCACGGAAGTGAGATGTTTGGCATTGACCAGTATGAGGCAGTCATGGGACTGCTTGCGGAATATGAGGTCCCCGTGATCATGGATCTGGATATCGGACATCTGGCGCCGATGATGCCGATGATCAGTGGGGCACTTGCAAAGGTGCATTCGGTTGGAAACTCCATTGAGATCCGCTATATCTACGAATAAATGAAGCGGTAATTGCGGAGTAAGACTCCACAGGAGTTCTGTAATTGCCTGAAATATAGGAAGTATGAAAGGAGAAAATCATGAATAAGTTTGGAAAGACGATGCTTGCATTAACGCTTGCAGCAGTAACGGTAGCCAGTACGGCAGTACCACAGAATGTGTATGCGACAGAAGTGACGGAGCAGGGGGACGATGTTGTGATCACGGAGAAGGATAAGCCGTATCTCGCTTTGGGTGCAGATCTGACGGCGGATCAGCAGCATACGGTATTGTCTTACATGGGAATCGACGCCGCGGATTTTGATCAATATGATGTTGTCTATGTCAATAATGAGGAGGAGCACAAGTATCTGGACGCTTATATCCCGAGCAAACAGATCGGAACGAAGTCACTTTCTTCCGTGCTGATCTCACTGACAGACAAGGGAAGCGGTGTCAAGGTATCGACCTACAATATTAATTATTGTACAGCTGGTATGTATAAGAATGCGCTTGCGACCGCGGGAATCGAGGATGCCAATGTGATCGTTGCCGGACCGTTCGCTTTGTCCGGTACGGCAGCTCTTGTCGGAACTTTTGAGGCCTATGAGGAGATGACCGGAGAGACATTGGATGAGTCGGTTGTGGATGCGGCGATGGATGAGCTTGTTACAACCGGAGAACTGGAACAGAGTATCGATGGAGAGCCGGAAGAAATCGAGTCCATGATCGCGGATCTAAAGAGTAAGATCGCAAGCGGAGATCTGGATACGCCGGAGAAGATCCAGGCTGCGATCGAGGAAGCGGCAAAGGAACACAATATTACATTGTCGGATGCGGATAAGGAGAAGATTGCGAACCTTCTTGATAAGTTAAAAGGTCTTGATCTCAACTGGGACAGCATCGCAAACCAGGCATCTGCATGGGCAGACAAGTTGCAGGACAGTATTTCGCAAAATGGCGGATTATCGGGAATCGGAGAGGCGATTTCGAACTTTTTTGCCAAGATTATCGATGCGATCAAATCACTTTTTGGTTAAAGTAATTTATAAAATTTGAGTAAAGTGATTGTAAAACGACAGTAAAGTGTTTTATAATGAATCGGAACTTGTAAAGCACTAGGAGAAAAGGAAACATTAGAATATGAGTGGCATAACAATTATCCTGTCACTGTTAAGCGGTGTCGCTTTATTCCTCTTTGGTATGTCTCTGATGGGAGACGGACTCAAGAGAGTGGCGGGAAATAAACTCGAGCTTGTATTGTATAAGCTGACCAACACCCCGATCAAGGGACTTCTTTTGGGAACTGTCGTTACGGCAATCATCCAGTCGTCATCTGCGACGACCGTTATGGTAGTCGGATTTGTTAATTCAGGAATGATGAAGGTTGCACAGGCAATCGGAATCATCATGGGTGCCAATATTGGTACCAGTATTACCGGATGGATCCTGTGTCTGTCGTATATTGAGGGCTCAAGCGGAATCGCACAACTCCTTTCGACGGCAACGATCTCTGCGGTAGTTGCAATCGTTGGTATCGTATTTAAGATGTTCTTTAAGAAATCAACGTACAAGAATGTCGGAGACATCATGCTTGGATTTGCGATCCTGATGGTGGGAATGCAGACGATGAGTGGTGCGGTATCGCCTCTGAAAGAGAACGAGCATTTTGTAAACATGCTGACGATGTTTACGAATCCGTTTCTGGGAATTCTTGTAGGTATCGCTTTCACTGCAGTATTGCAGAGTGCATCGGCATCTGTCGGAATCCTGCAGGCGCTGTCTATGACCGGCAGCATCAGCTTTGCAGCAGCGCTTCCAATCACGATGGGAATTGGTGTCGGCGCAGCGTGTCCGGTACTTCTTTCTTCCATCGGAACGAACAAGAATGGTAAGCGTACCGCTTTGATCTATCTGTTAAACGATCTGTTCGGAATGATCTTCTGGTCGATCGCATTCTACAGTGTGAATGCATTCGTACATTTCCCGTTTATGGATATGACGATGCGACCGGTGACGATCGCTTTAATGAATACGGTATTCCGTATGGCGACGATTTTGCTTCTGATCCCATTTATCTCGCAGATTGAGAAGCTTGTGTTTAAGCTCGTCAAAGACAGTCCGGAAGACCTTGAGGAGCAGGCTGATTTTGATCTGCTTGAGGAGCGATTCCTCGCGTATCCGGCACTTGCAATCGGACAGAGTCACACCGCGATGAATGGTATGGCAAAGAAAGCACGCAAGAATATCTATCGTGCGCTCAACCTGCTTACGAATTATTCGCAGGATAAGTTTAATAAAGTACAGGAAAAAGAGAATCTGATCGATAAGTATGAGGATAAGCTCGGTACATATCTGATGCAGCTGACCGGACAGGAGATGTCCATGTCGCAGACACAACAGGTATCCAAATTCCTGCATACGATCAGTGATTTTGAACGATTGGGCGATCATGCGGTCAATATTGCCAATGTTGCCAATGAACTGGCTGAAAAGAAGATTTCGTTTTCGGAATCTGCACAGAATGAGCTGGATGTCTTAGAATCTGCGGTACATGAACTCGTGGATCTGACAGTGAATGCATTCTGTGAGGATGATCTTGCGAAGGCTGCGAAGGTAGAGCCTTTGCGTGAGCTGATCGGAATCCTCTGCAATGATCTCAAGAATCGTCATGTAACAAGACTTCGTGAAGGCAAGTGTGAGTTGAAGCAGGGATTTGCATTCAATGATCTGCTGACGAACCTTGAGCGTATCGCGGCGCATTGTTCCAATGTTGCGGTTGCGATGATCGAGACGGAGACTTCGGATTTCGATACACACCAGTATATCAAGAGTGTGCGCCATATGAAGAATGATGAGTATCTTGCCAACTTTGAGGCATATGCCAAGAAGTATAATGTCGTTGCAAGCAAGAAAGTGCGTAAGATGCTTCTTGCAGAGAACGAAGAGCGGGAAAAAGAAGATTAAGAAACTGAAAAGTTGAAAAGTTGAAAAGTTAAGGCTTCGGATGAAAATCCGGAGCCTTTGTCCGTTTTATGGGACTGCTTCTGTGAGAAAATTCATACAACAAAGAGAGGTAAAGCAGATGTTGAATGGATGCTTGAAGAAAAGAAAGGAAGCAGGCAGTATGAAAGGATATGTAGTAGATAGCGGATATATGGGATATGTGGACGGAAGATATGAGCTTTTTGCAGATGAAAGCGATTATATGGAAGTGTACAAAGAGATGCAGGGCTGATTGAATTTTACAGTGGTTTGTGGCATAATAATAGGGCAAGCCGTCTGCCTGAAAAGAGAGCAGGAAGGCTCAGGAGGTATTTGATGATGAAACAGGAAATTGAAGTTGCAAGACCATATACAGAGTTGAAAATTCGCCCTTATGAGCATCATGCGAAGTATTATGAGACGGATCAGATGGGAATCATCCATCACAGTAATTATGTGAAGTGGATGGAGGAAGCCCGCATGGATCTGATGGAGCAGATCGGATTAAATTATAAAGAGATGGAGAATATGGAGATCATCAGTCCGGTGCTTTCCATTTCCGTGGAATATCACAGTATGGTTCATTTTGATGATACGGTTGTGATCCAGACGAAGCTTGTCAAGTACAACGGAATCAAGATGGAAGTGGAATATGTTATGACAGACAAAGAGACAGGGGAGCTGCGCACAACAGGACGCAGCAGCCACTGCTTTTTGAACCGTTCGGGTAAGCCGATTTCATTGAAGCGTTCTTATCCGGAACTGGATACAAAGTTTTTTGAAATGAAGGAGGATCAGGAATGATTCAGGAGAGACTCGCTGCACTTCGCGAGCAGATGAAGAAGAGAAATATTGCAATCTATGTGGTGCCGACATCGGATTTTCATGAGTCCGAATATGTCGGAACGCATTTTAAGGCAAGAAAATTTATTACAGGATTTACAGGATCTGCCGGTACGGCGGTCATTACGCTGACAGAAGCAGGTCTTTGGACAGATGGAAGATACTTTGTTCAGGCAGCCAGTCAGCTGGAAGGAACGACTGTGACCCTGTACCGCATGGGCGAGGAAGGTGTTCCGACCGTCAACGAATATATTGAGAAGACGTTAAAAGAAGGCGAGTGCATCGGCTTTGATGGACGCGTGGTAAACGGGCACTGGGGCGATGAACTGAAGAAGATCGCAGATGAGAAGAAAGGATCCCTGTATGTGGACGAGGATCTGATCGACCTTATCTGGGAGGATCGTCCGCCAATGTCCTGCGAGAAGGCATGGGTTCTTGATACGAAGTATAGTGGAAGAAGTACCGCAGACAAGATTGCGGCGGTAAGAAAAGAGATGGAGGAGAAAGGCGCAACCGTGCATCTTTTGTCCTCACTCTATGATATCTCGTGGCTTCTTAATATCAGGGGCAACGATATCAGCTATGTGCCGGTCGTTTTATCGTATCTGTCGATGACGAAGGATACCTGCACATGGTTCCTGCAGGAAGAGATCATTGATGAGAATCTTCGTAAGTATCTCAACGAGAATGGAATCAAGACACAGCCATACAATGCGTTCTATGATTACGTGAAGACACTGGATCAGGAGACAATCCTGATGGATCGATCTGTTGTCAATTATCGTATCTGCAACAACATTGCGGAATCCAATAAAGTGATCGATGATGCGGATCCGACGGTTGCGATGAAATCTGTTAAGAATAAGACAGAAGTGGACAATACAAGAAATGCTCACGTCAAGGATGCTGTTGCCATGTGCAAATTTATGTACTGGCTGAAGAAGAATGTGGGCAAGATACCGATGACAGAGATTTCTGCGTCGGACTATCTGGCAGGTCTTCGTGCCGAGCAGGAGGGATTCTTGGATTTGAGTTTTGATACGATCTGTGGTTATGCGGATCACGGTGCGATCGTGCATTATGCGGCAACACCGGAATCGGATATCGAATTGAAACCGGAAGGACTTCTTCTGGTGGATTCCGGCGGACATTATCTGGAGGGAACAACGGATATTACAAGAACGTTTGCCTTAGGTCCGGTGACGGATGAGATGAAGGCGGATTTCACTCGTGTGTGCCGCTCGAATATGAATCTTGCCAATGTGCGCTTTTTACATGGATGCACCGGAAGAAATATCGATATCGTGGCAAGAGAACCACTTTGGGAAACTGGCAAGGATTATAAGCACGGAACCGGACACGGAGTCGGTTATGTGTTAAATGTACATGAGGGACCGAACAGCTTCCGTTGGCAGAACTCTGCGACTGCAAAGGAATGTGTCTTTGAGGAAGGCATGATCACAACGGACGAGCCTGGAATCTATATTGAAGGAAAATACGGTATCCGTCTGGAGAACGAACTCGTCTGCCACGAGGGTGAGAAGAATGAGTTCGGTCAGTTTATGTATTTTGAGAATATTACTTATGTCCCGATTGATCTGGATGCAATTGATCCGGATCAGATGACAGAGACTGAGAAGAGACGGTTAAACGAGTATCACGAAGGTGTATATCGCACAGTATCGCCTTTCCTTGAAGGAGAGGAATTAGCCTGGTTAAAGCAGGCAACACGCGCAATCTAGCGCAGAGACATAAAGGAGTTATCGATGAATAAAAAGTTGGTGTTGATTGACGGACACAGTATATTAAACCGCGCTTTCTTCGGATTGCCGGATCTGACGAATTCGGAAGGACTGCACACGAATGCGGTGTATGGTTTCCTTAATATTCTGTTTAAGATTCTTGAGGAGGAGAAGCCGGATTATCTGACTGTGGCATTTGACGTCCATGCACCAACTTTTCGTCATAAAATGTTTGATGCCTACAAAGGCACCCGCTCGCCGATGGATGACGCTTTGCGCCAGCAGGTTCCACTTATGAAGGAGATGTTGACAGCGATGGGCGTGCGTATCGTTGAGATGGAAGGCTACGAGGCGGATGACATCTTAGGCACAATCGCGGGAATGGGCGAACGGGAAGGCATGGATGTCTCGGTCGTATCCGGAGACCGCGATCTGTTGCAACTTGCAACGGATCATGTCAAGATCCGAATTCCAAAGACGAAGAAGACAGGTACGGAAATTGAAGATTATCTCGCTGCAGATGTGAAGGCCCGCTATATGGTGACTCCGAAGGAGTTTATCGATGTGAAGGCGCTCATGGGAGATAACGCGGATAACATTCCGGGCGTTCCGGGAATCGGCGAGAAGACAGCGACTGCACTGATTGAAAAGTATGGCAATATTGAGGCTGTACATGAGGATGCCGCCAATGTCAAGCCGCCACGTGCTTCGAAGAATATCGTGGAATTCTGGGATCAGGCAGTCCTTAGCAAGGAACTTGCAACAATCATTACCGATGTGCCGATTGCATACGACTTTGCAGAGGCAAAGCTTGATGGTGTGCAGGAGCTCTATACCGAAGAAGCTTATTTATTATGTAAGCGGTTGGAGTTCAAGAACCTTCTTGGCAGATTTGAGGTGGATGCACCGAAGAATCAGGCGCAGGAGCATTTTAAAATTGTAAGAAAGAAGTCCGAAGCGGAGAAAATCTGGAAGAAAGCAGGCAACAATCCAATCGGTTATTTTATCATGCCGTATGCCACCGGAAAAGATGGAAAGCAGGAACAGGACGGACAGATGTGCCTTTTTGCGGAAGCACCGAAGAATGCGTTTGCCGGTATGGCGGTGGCTTTCTCAGAGGAAGATATCTGCCTGTTTGTGACCGGGGATGAACTGACATCAGAAGAACTGATCGACCAGCTGATTAACAAGAGAGAGGGAAAACTGATCGCGGCGGATCTGAAGCCGGATCTTAGATTTTTCCCCGATGAGGCGAAAGCTGATGCGTGGGAGCATTATCTTGCGTTCCGTGCGCGTTGCTTTGACCGGACGGTGGCTGCATATCTGCTCAACCCGCTCAAGGGAGAGTATCCGTACGATGATATTGCAAAGGATTATTTGGGACTGATGGTTCCAACCAAAACCGATTATCTTGGAAAGAATGAAGCTGCGATTGTATTGGCAGAGGATGAGCAGGCGGCGATGAACTACGCATGTTACGAGGCGTATATTGCGTGGAAATCATATCCGGTGTTGAAAGAAGCGTTGCAGCAGCACGAGATGGAGACACTTTTTAATGAAATTGAGATGCCACTCGTATTTGTACTTTCTGATATGGAGCGGGAGGGCATCTGTATCGATGCGGATGCGTTAAAGGAATACGGTACAAAACTTGCCGGATCGATTGAAGAATACGAACAGAAGATCTATGAGGAAGCTGGCGAAGAGTTCAACATCAATTCGCCGAAGCAGCTTGGCGTGATCCTGTTTGAAAAGCTGCAGCTGCCGAACGGGAAGAAGACCAAGACCGGATATTCCACCGCTGCGGATGTACTTGATAAGCTTGCATCGGATTACCCGATCGTGGCGGACATCTTAGAATACCGGAAGCTTTCTAAATTAAAGTCCACGTATGCGGACGGACTTGCCAATTTTATCGATGAGACGGGCAAGATCCATACAAATTTTAATCAGACGATTACGGCAACCGGAAGACTAAGCAGCACAGATCCGAATCTGCAGAATATCCCGATCCGTATGGAACTTGGCAAGATGATCCGCAAGGTCTTTCATCCGATGGAGGGAGACCTGTTCGTGGATTCCGATTATTCCCAGATTGAACTTCGTCTGCTTGCCCATATCTCGGGTGATGAGGGGCTGATCGAAGCGTTCCGGGAGAATCAGGATATTCACAGAAGTACGGCGTCCAAGGTGTTTGGTGTCGCTTTTGATGATGTTACGGATCTGCAGAGAAGGAATGCCAAGGCGGTCAATTTCGGAATTGTGTATGGAATCAGTGCGTTTGGATTAAGTCAGGATCTCAATATTCCGCAGAAGGAAGCTCAGGGATTTATCGACAGTTACTTTGCAACGTATCCGAAGATCAAGGAATTCCTGGATCAGACGGTTGCACAAGCGAAGGAGTGCGGATTTACAAGAACACTCTTTGGAAGAATCCGCCCGATTCCGGAACTGTCATCGAGCAATTTTATGCAGCGTCAGTTCGGGGAGCGTGTGGCAATGAATGCACCGATTCAGGGTACAGCGGCAGATATTATCAAGATCGCGATGATTCGCGTGCATGACCGGCTGATCCGGGAAGGATACAAGTCAAGGCTGATCCTGCAAGTGCACGATGAATTGTTGATCGAGACGGCGGAGTCGGAGAAGGATGCAGTGATTGCTTTGCTCGAGGAGGAGATGCGGCAGGCTGCGGATCTTAAGGTAGAACTTGCGGTAGGAACTGAATGTGGCTATAACTGGTACGATGCGCATTGATCGCACGATAAGTGGGATGTGACTTGGCAGCGGATGCAAGGTGTTTCCTGTGTCTGCTTTGCGCACAGGGAATGTGATGGAGAAGAGATTGATGAAATTCATAGGAATTACCGGCGGAGTCGGAGCCGGAAAATCAAAAATACTGGATTATCTTGCAGGGAAGCCAAATGTTCGTGTGATGCTTGCAGATGAGATCGCACATGATCTGATGGAGCCTGGAACGGATTGTTATGAGCGTTTGCTGGAACGCTTTGGAAACGAAGATATTTATTGTGAGGACGGGCATTTTGACCGGCTGAAACTGGCTTCGGTCATCTTTTCTGATGAGGATAAAAGGGAACAATTAAACGCAATTGTGCATCCGGCAGTCAAGGAATATGTAAAGCAGCAGCTTCTCGAGGAACGCAGACAGGGACAGCTGCAATTGCTTGTTTTGGAAGCTGCATTATTAATTGAAGAACATTATGATGAAATTTGTGATGAACTTTGGTATATTAATACCAGCAGAGAAAACAGAAGGGCACGTCTGAAGGAATCCAGAGGATATTCCGACGCAAAGGTGGATCAGATCTTCGCCAGTCAGCTGAGTGAGGAAGAATATGAAAGACACTGCAAAGTGGTGATCGATAACAATGGTCTGCCGGAGCAGACTTTTGCACAGATTGACGAAGCCTTGAGGAGAGAAGCGTATGAATAAAGTATTTGGTCTGGATATCGGAACACGTAATATTGTAGGAACCGTGGGATATCTTACCGGGGATGATGAATTTAATGTAGTGGCACAATGTGTCAGACAGCATGAGACGCGTGCAATGTTAGACGGACAGATCCATGATATCGGCCGTGTGGCGCGCACGATTTCTGTGGTCAAAAAAGAATTGGAGGATCAGATCGGAGAACCGCTTAGCGAAGTATGTATTGCGGCTGCCGGTCGTGTTTTAAAGACGGTCACAACGCATGTGGAGTATGAGTATGCGGAGGAGACAGTGGTTTCCGCGGAGGATATCCATACACTCAATCTCCTCGGAATCGAGAGTGCGCAGGACAAATTAAAGGAACAGAACGATACCCGCTACAAATTCTATTGTGTCGGATATTCGGTTATGAAATATTATTTAAACGATGATCTGTTTATCAGTATCGAAGGACATAAGGCCAACAAGATCGGTGAGGACGTGATTGTGACATTCCTGCCGGAGGATGTTGTTGACGGATTGTATTCGGCAGTCGGCCAAGCGGGACTGACGGTTGCCAATATGACACTCGAACCAATTGCTGCGATCAATGTTGCCATCCCGGAGAATTTCAGAATGCTCAATATCGCCTTGGTTGATGTAGGAGCGGGAACTTCGGATATCTCGATCACCAGAGAGGGAAGCATTATTGCCTATGGTATGATTCCTTATGCCGGTGATGAATTAACAGAGCTGATCGTGCAGCATTTCCTTGTTGATTTCAAGACAGCGGAGGCGATGAAGCTGGCTTCGACGACTGATCGTGAGGTAACGTATGAGGATATTATGAGTATTTCTCATACGATTCCTGCAGACGAAATCTGGGATCTGGTACAGCCGACGGTCGATAAGATTACGACGGAGGTCGCTGCCAAGATTAAGGAACTCAACGGAGACAAGACGGTCAGCGCCTGCTTCGTTGTCGGAGGTGGCGGTAAAATTCATGGATTTACCGAGGCACTTGCCGAGAAGCTTGAGCTTCCGGCGGAGCGTGTCGCTTTGCGTGGAGAGGAAGTCTTAAAGGAAGTTAACTTTGAGCAGGAGGATATCAAGAAGGATCCGCTTCTTGTTACGCCGATCGGTATCTGCCTGAATTACTATGAGCAGAAGAATAATTTCATTATGGTTCGTTTTAACGGCGAACGCCTGAAACTGTATGATAACAATCGTCTGATGATCGTTGATGCGGCTTTGCAGGCGGGATTCCCGAATGATCAGTTATTCCCGAAGCGCGGTACGCCGATCAACTTTACGGTGAATGGCGCGGCAAGGATTGCCCGTGGAGAAGCAGGAGAGCCTGCAATCGTGACGTTAAACGGAGATCCGGCGAACATCAATACACCGCTCGTGCCAAACTGCGAGATTACGATCGAGCCGTCCACTGCCGGTGAGGATGCGGTCTACACGGTAGGTCAGCTGGAGGAGTATCATGAGGCAAATATTACGGTGTACGTGAACGGAAAGATGATTGTCTGTCCGAAGTTTGTACAGGTTAACGGAAGTCTTGAGCCGGCTTCTTATGAGATCAAGGAAGGCGATGAAATCGAGACACGCAACTATTATACCGTGGGACAGGTTGCGGAATTCATGGATGTGGAAGTCGATCACGACCATGATATTTTGGTGAACAACCGCGTGGGTGACTTCGATACGCTGGTCTATGATAATTTTACGATTGACTGGACGGTTCTCTCCTTTGGGGTTGCGCCGGAGAGTGAGAATCGGTATAATGCAACAGAAGGCACTGCAGAAGAAGTGTCTGACGATACGGCTGAGAAGCAGGAAGAGGCTGCACCGGAGAGTGTAACGGATACGCAGAATAATATTGTGGTTACCGTCAATGGGGAAGCCGTCGAGATGATGGGAAAAGAATCATACATCTTCGTTGATATCTTTGACCGCATTACGTTTGATCTGACGGCCGGAAAGGGACGCGCGATCGCTACGTTGATCAACGGTGAGGAGGCAGAGTTCTCGCAGCCGCTCCACGACGGAGACCGTATCGATTTATACTGGAAAGAGAATTAAGATGTTAGAGTTATGTAGTATTGCCAGCGGAAGCAGCGGCAATTGTATCTGTGTGGGGTCGGATGACAGCCATGTGCTGATCGACGCTGGTATCAGCGGAAAACGCATCGAGAATGGACTGAATGCGATTGATCTGACCAGCAAAGATATGCAGGGAATTCTGATCACGCATGAACATATTGATCACATTGCCGGACTTGGTGTGATGGCAAGAAGATACGGACTTCCGATGTATGCAACGGAAGGAACGATCGATGCGATCAGGCACACTTCCTCGGTTGGTAAGATCGATGAATCGCTTTTTCATGTGATCCGGCCGACGGAAGAATTTGAGATCGGTGATTTACATATTACCCCGATATCGATTTCACATGATGCGGCAGATCCAGTCGCATATCGCATTGTAAAAGGCGATCGGAAAGTGGCGGTCGTTACGGATCTTGGAACATATGATGATGAAATTGTTTCCCAATTGCAGGAATTGGATATTCTGCTGCTGGAAGCAAACCATGATATCCATATGTTGGAAACGGGGGTGTATCCATATCCTTTAAAACGAAGGATCATGGGAGATAAGGGACATCTGTCGAACGAGCGGAGCGGGCAACTGCTCGGCGAACTTCTTCATGATAAATTCGGCACAGTGATTCTGGGCCACCTGAGCAAGGAAAATAATTACGAGGAACTGGCTTACGAGGCGGTAAGGCTTGAGGTGACGATGGGAGAGAACCCGTATAAAGCGGATGATTTTCCGATGCTTGTAGCCAAGCGAGACAGTGTATCGCCGATTCTTCGTGCACAGTAAAAAGGAGAATAAGTACAATGGAAAAGACGACTGACAAGACAATTATTACCGTTGTAGGTAAAGACACCGTAGGTATTATCGCAAAAGTCTGCACGTATCTGGCTGAGAATGGCGTAAACATTCTTGACATCTCGCAGACGATCGTATCCGGGTACTTCAATATGATGATGATTACTGATATGAGTGGCGCTAAGAAGTCATTCGCAGATGTGTCAAATGAGATGGACAAGCTGGGCGAAGAGATTGGTGTAACCATCAAATGCCAGCGCGAGGAAATCTTTGAGAAAATGCACAGAATCTAATATGTGTCACTTGTTCACGAAGAAAAAGGAGTAAATCATGATAAATATTGGAGAAGTTATTGAAACCAATGAGATGATCGAGAAGGAGAATCTCGATGTCCGTACGATCACGCTTGGAATCAGTCTTTTGGATTGTATTGATTCTGATCTGAATCGCTTAAATGAGAATATTTACAACAAGATTACAACCGTTGCCAGGGATCTGGTGTCGGTTGGTCAGAGTATTGAGAATAACTATTGTATTCCAATCGTCAACAAGCGTATTTCCGTGACACCGATCGCTTTGGTCGGAGGCGCTGCCTGCAAGACCTCTGAGGATTTTGTGACGATCGCGGATACACTTGACCGTGCGGCAAAGGCGGTTGGCGTGAACCTGATCGGTGGTTATTCGGCACTTGTTTCCAAGGGAATGACGAAGGCGGATGAGCTTTTGATCCGTTCCATTCCGCAGGCACTTCATGCAACAGAGAGAGTCTGCAGTTCGGTCAATCTTGCTTCTACCAAGACTGGAATCAATATGGACGCGGTTCGTCTCATGGGAGAGATTATTTTAGAGACGGCAGAGATTTCGAAGGATAATGATTCCGCAGACTGCATGAAGCTTGTCGTATTCTGTAACGCACCGGATGATAATCCATTTATGGCGGGCGCCTTCCATGGTGTGACAGAAGCGGATGCCGTCATCAATGTCGGTGTCAGCGGACCGGGTGTTGTAAAGACTGCTTTGGAAAAGGTACGTGGTGAGAGTTTTGAGGTTCTCTGTGAGACGATCAAGAAGACCGCTTTCAAGGTCACACGTGTCGGACAGCTGGTAGCACAGGAAGCATCCAGAAAGCTTGGCATTCCGTTTGGAATCATCGATCTCTCGCTTGCTCCGACTCCTGCAATCGGAGACAGTGTTGCGGATATCCTCTGTGAGTGTGGACTTGAGTATGCGGGTGCACCGGGTACGACTGCAGCGCTTGCAATGTTAAACGATCAGGTAAAGAAGGGTGGCGTTATGGCTTCTTCTTATGTCGGCGGACTCAGCGGTGCTTTCATTCCGGTCAGTGAAGATCAGGGTATGATCAACGCGGTAGAGGCAAATGCCATCACGCTTGAGAAGTTAGAGGCAATGACCTGCGTATGTTCCGTAGGTCTTGATATGATCGCGATTCCTGGAGATACGAAGGCAACAACCATCTCCGGTATGATCGCCGATGAGATGGCGCTTGGTATGGTAAACCAGAAGACAACCGCTGCGCGTCTGATCCCGGCAATCGGCAAAGGCGTTGGTGATAAGGTAGAATTTGGCGGATTGTTCGGATATGCACCGGTTATGCCGGTCAACCCGTATTCCTGCGATGACTTTATCAACCGCAAGGGAAGAATTCCGGCACCAATCCATTCGTTTAAGAACTAATCAGGTGATACAGCTACTTATAAAATATATAAGAAAAAGTGTATAAGTAACGAGGGGAAGATGCCTTGACAAGGCAGCATTTCCATGATTAAATGAATTTAGTTATATGACTGACGGATAAAGTGGATGAACCACGTGGAGTATAACATCGATAGTTTAAGGCTGTCGAAAGGGCAAGGTCTCTTCGAGACCTCGCAGGCGATGTTGAGCGATGTTTCAGAGAAACACCGCAGGCACCGCAGGTGATACATCAAAGATGTACCACAGTCGCCGACCGTCTGGGCACCGACAATATGGATAATGCTTTATGCATTTTCGTGTTATGGTGTGTCCGGATGTGTCGGCTTTTTATATTAGAGAGTGTATAGTGGAAGGAGAATTCAAATGCAGAAAGTAGCTCTTAGTAAGGAACTTGGCGCAACAACTTACCCGGGAAGAGGAATCGTGATCGGACGCACAAAGGATGGCAAGAAGGCAGTGACTGCGTATTTTATCATGGGACGCAGCGCGAACAGCCGTAATCGTGTGTTTGTAGAGGACGGAGAGGGAATCCGTACACAGGCATTTGATCCGAGCAAGCTTGAGGATCCAAGTCTGATCATTTATGCACCGGTTCGTGTACTTGGCAACAAGACGATCGTGACAAATGGAGACCAGACGGATACGATCTATGAGCTGATGGACAAGCAGCAGACATTCGAGCAGGCGCTCCGCACCAGAGAGTTTGAGCCGGATGCTCCAAACTATACACCTCGTATTTCCGGAATCATGCATATTGATAATGGAGAGTTCAATTATGCGATGTCTATTTTAAAAAGCAATAATGGTAATCCGGATGCCTGCAACCGCTATACATTCGCATATTCAAATCCGGTAGCAGGTGAGGGACACTTCATTCACACTTATATGGGAGATGGAAATCCACTTCCAAGCTTTGAGGGTGAACCGACATGGGTGGATATCGAAGGAGATATTGACAGCTTCACACAGATGGTATGGGAGAACTTAAACGAGGACAATAAGGTATCGCTTTTTGTACGATTCATTGATATTGAGACCGGAAAGTATGAATCAAGAATCGTGAACAAGAATCAGTAAAATCGATGTATGCTATGCGGCATCAATGTGCTTTTTAACGTGTATGCACAAATGGTATCGCATCGAAGATACTAAAAAGTTACAGAGAAATATCAAATTAGTATAGATAAAGGAGATTATCATGCAGGAATATGAATTAAAATATGGATGTAACCCGAATCAGAAGCCTTCCAGAATCTTTATGAAGGATGGAGAGCTTCCTATCAAAGTATTATGTGGCAGAGCCGGATACATCAACTTCCTTGATGCGTTCAATGGATGGCAGCTTGTTCGTGAGTTAAAGAAAGCAACCGGACTTCCGGCAGCAACTTCTTTCAAGCATGTTTCACCGGCCGGTGCGGCAGTCGGACTTCCTCTGTCTGAGGTTGAGAAGAAGATTTACTGGGTTGACGACATGGATGTGGAGTTTACTCCGCTTGCAAATGCTTACATTCGTGCAAGAGGTGCGGATCGTATGTCTTCCTTCGGCGATTTCATTTCTCTTTCTGATGTCTGCGATGCAGCAACCGCTTTGGTTATCAAGAGAGAGGTATCGGATGGTGTGATCGCTCCGGGATATACCGATGAGGCGCTTGAAATCTTAAAGCAGAAGAAAAAAGGTAATTACTGTGTGATCGAGATTGATCCGAACTACGAGCCGGCTCCAATCGAGCGCAAGGATGTATTCGGAATCACATTCGAGCAAGGAAGAAATGAGTTAAACATTGATGAGCATTTCTTTGACAATATTGTAACTGAGAATAAGGAATTGACTGAGCCGGCAAAGATTGATCTTGCAATTTCTATGATCACCTTAAAGTATACACAGTCGAACTCTGTATGCTACGTAAAAGGCGGACAGGCAATCGGTATCGGTGCAGGACAGCAGTCAAGAATCCACTGTACACGTCTTGCCGGATCAAAGGCAGATAACTGGTGGTTGCGCCAGTCTCCGCAGGTGCTTGGTTTACAGTTTGTTGACGGAATCAAGCGTGCGGATCGTGATAATGCGATCGATCTGTACATGGGAGATGACTACATGGATGTTCTTGCGGACGGCGCATGGGAGAAGATCTTCAAGGTAAAGCCAGATGTCTTTACCGCAGAGGAGAAACGCGCATGGCTGGACAAGAATACCGATGTTGCACTCGGTTCTGATGCGTTCTTCCCATTTGGAGATAACATCGAGCGCGCACACAAGAGTGGTGTAAAATACATCGCTGAGCCGGGCGGATCCGTTCGTGATGACAATGTCATCGATACCTGTAATAAGTATGGAATGGTGATGAGCTTTACCGGAATTCGTCTGTTCCATCACTAAAATGAGGCAGCGCACAGATGCTTATTTGTGCTGGTCGCGCCATTCACGCGGAGAAATTCCGTAGACATTTTTAAAGGCACGTGAAAAATGAAGCTGATTTTCATATCCGACCGCAGACCCGATATCTGCGATGGATAGGGAAGTCAGCTTTAATAATTCTGTGGCTTTGATCATACGGTAATTCATCAGGAATTCCTGTGGGGACTGACCGACGGTGTTGCGGAAAATCTTACCGAAATAGCTTCGGTTGATACCGCAGACTGCCGCAATGTCCTCAATGGAAATATTATTTTGAAAATTCTGTTCAATATAATTCATCGCTTCTTTGATATAATAATCACTCATTCTGCCGCTAGGTACAAGTCTTGTCGATTTGGCAGACTGTAACAGATCATCCAAAAACAGATAGAGATGACCGATCAGATGATACGGAGGTTCTTTCGGATGATGCACGATATAAAGCATTTCTTCTACCAGCCGTTCGCGCAGTTCCTTGGAGTGCGAATGATATACAGGCGCGTTTTTACACAGATCGGTCGTACTGAGCGCCTCTTTGACGCGGAGTCCGTCAAATTCAATCCACATATATTCCCATGGTAACTTGGAATCTGCAATATAGGTGTTGATCTGTCCGGGAAAAATCATAAATCCCTGGCCGCTTTTGACAGAATACGTCTGTGTATTACCTTGGAAATCATCTGCCATCAGAGTTCCGGTTCCGGAGAGAATATAGTGGAACAGATAGTGGTTGCGTGTTGCAGGACCGAAAGAATGACCGGGATCGCACTGCTCATATCCGAATTGATACATACACAGATCAATAAAATTTTCATTTGGAAAAATATTAAAAAATGTGTTGCCCATAGATCCTCCTTATATACCATAATGCGACATCTATATCAATTATAGCACAAAATCTCACATTTTGGTATAAAATTAAAAAAATACGGATATTTATGGACGCATAATGGTATGTTATAATCGATTTATCAAAAAGAAAAACGGATGTATTGGAGAAAAGGAGTGGAAAATATGGCAAAAAGAAAGATTTGCCGCAGTCTGGCAGTTGTACTTGCATTTGGGATGTGCGTGACAGCACTTGGCGGATGCGGCAGCGAAAAAAGTGCAAGTGGGAAAACAGAGATCGAAGTTGTTTCCTATAAGCCGGAAGCGGTTGCAGCGTTTGAAGAAATTGAGAAGAGATTCAATGAAACACATGAAGACATTCATTTGACGATATCATCTCCAAATGAAGCTATGACAATTTTGAAAACGCGTTTCATCCGTGAAGACTATCCGGATATTATCGCAATCGGTGGAGATATCAATTATTCCAATTTCCTGGATGCGGATCTGTTCGAGGATATCTCGGATCTGGAAGAAGTTTCCACTGTGAAGTCGGCATATCTGGAGATGGATAAGGAATTGGAGTTTATTCCAAAGGACGGAACTTATGCACTTCCTTATGTGGCTAATGCGGCCGGAATTCTTTACAATAAGGATCTGTTTGCAGAGAACGGATGGGAGGCTCCGACAACATGGGAGGAGTTCACTTCTTTATGTGACAAGATCAAAGACAGCGGAACGCTTCCGTTGTATCTTGGTTTTAAAGATACCTGGACCTGTCTGGCTCCTTGGAATGCGCTTGCGGTAGGACTTACCGATTCCGATACCTGCAATCAGGTCAATATGGGCAATACAACATTTGAACAGACTTACGGAACGGTTGCTGAGAAAATGCGTGCTTTACTTGACTATGCGGAGAGTAATCCATACGCATACAGCTACAATGATGCATGTACGGCATTTGCCCGCGGGGAATCGGCGATGTACCCGATCGGAAGCTATGCGATCCCGCAGATTAAATCAGTGAATCCGGATATGAATATCGGTTCTTTTACATTCCCGGCAAACGAGAATGAGGCGGACAATGTTCTCAATTCCGGAATTGATCTGCAGTTCTCGGTAATGAAGGCTTGTAAAAACAAAGAAGCGGCATATGAGGTATTAAAATATCTGTATGACGATGAGACGATTCAGATTTATCTGAATGATCAGGGAGGAATTGCCTGTAAGGAAGGAAACTTTGCGATTCCGGAAACACTTGAAGATATGAAGGACTATATTGAGAATAACCGGATGTCGGATTATCAGGATCATCATTATCCGAGTGAGATGAGTGTGGATGCCATGATCCAGACATTTTTGCTTGACACAAGTGACAATGCGCAGGAGAAGTTTTTAAAGAAATTTGACAACGACTGGAAGCGTTATAACAGAGATCTGATCCGAAAAGTACAGGATTATCAGAAGGAACAGGAGGATGCACAATGAAAAGAAAAATGTCAAACAGGGATAAAACATTCTGGACAGTCGTGATACCCGTTGTGATTTTGTTCTTTGCGTTTAATACACTGCCGATGATCAAAGGTGTGATCTACAGCTTTACAAATTATAAAGGATATGGTTCGTATGATTACGTTGGTTTCAGAAATTATTTAGATCTGTTTACCGATGCGCGGGTTGGAAAAAGCTACCTGTTCACCTTTAAATATGCATTGGCTGGAACCATATTGGTTAACGTATTAAGCCTGATCATGGCGCTTGGATTAAATGCGAAGATTCGTTTTAAGAGTGCTTTGCGCGGTATCTATTTTGTGCCGAATATTCTGGGTGGACTGGTTATCGGTTATATCTTCAGTTTTATTTTTACCTATATTCTTCCGACCGTGGGCAATGTTTTTCACATCGGATTTCTGCAGAACAGTATCCTTGCAAGTGAGAAATATGCATGGATCGGGGTGCTGATCGTTGGTGTATGGCAGGCTGTTGCGATGAATACGATCATCTATATCTCTGGATTGCAGACGGTTCCGGAGGACGTGTACGAGGCAAGTATGCTTGACGGTGCAAGCCCTTGGAAGCAATTCTGGAAAGTAACGCTTCCACTTGTGATGCCTTTTGTTACGATCAATTTAGTGCTTAGCACCAAGAATTTCCTTATGGTATTTGACCAGATTATGTCCTTGACCAAGGGTGGACCGGCGCAGAGTACAGAATCTATTTCTTATCTGATCTACAGAAATGGTATGGATGGCGGACAGTTTGGATTCCAGAGTGCGAATGCAGTCATTTTCTTTATTGTGATTGTAGCAATCTCGCTTTTCCAGATGACGATCATGAATAAGAAGGAGGAACAGTTATGATGAATCAGACGAAGAAAACAAACTGGGTATTGACGATTGTTTTGATCCTGGGAACCCTTACCGTGTTTTTCCCATTATATATGGCTGTAATCATTGCGTTTAAGCAGCCGAGTGAGATGACCAACGATGTGGCAGGAGCACTTTCTTTCCCGAAACAGTGGAGCTTTGATAATTTCCGTCAGGCGATGGAAGTAACGGATTTCTGGCATTCACTTGGCAACAGCCTTCTGATCACATTAGTTACAATCGCTTTGGCAATCCTGATCCATTCGATCGCAGGATATGTGATCGGACGGGGGATGGCGAGAAAGAAAAGCTTTCGATTTATTTATCTGTATATTGTCAGTGGTATGTTTGTTCCTTTTTCCATTCTGATGATGCCGCTGGTAAAGCAGACTGCGCATATGGGGCTTGGAAACCGTGCAGGTGTTATCATCCTTTATCTTGTATTTTATATGCCGATGAATGTGCTGCTCTATAGCGGATATCTGAAGAATATTCCGGTCGCGTTGGAAGAAGCAGCGGATATCGACGGTGCAAGCACCTGGACAACGTATTGGAAGGTCGTATTCCCGATGATGAAACCGATGCATGCGACCGTTGCGATTCTTACTGCACTCGGAACATGGAATGATGTTATGACACCACTTGTCATTATGTCCGGAACCGGACAGAATACGCTGCCACTGGCACAGCTGAATTTCCAGACTCAGTTTGGAACGAACTATAATCTGGCGTTTGCTTCTTATATTCTGGCATTGATTCCGATTCTGATCTTCTATGTGATCTGTCAGAAACAGATTTTAAATGGTGTTGCAAATGGTGCGGTTAAAGGATAAATAAAAAGAGGTTATGATATGGCATTGATATACAATCCGAATAAAAGAATTTTTACATTACACACAAAGCACAGCACCTATCAGATGCAGGTGGATTCGCTTGGGTATCTGCTTCATTTGTATTATGGAGCGAAAAACAATGGTTCCATGGAATATGTACTGACCTACGCGGATCGTGGTTTTTCAGGAAATCCGTATGCGGCAGGAGAAGACCGCACCTATTCGCTGGATGCACTTCCGCAGGAATTTCCAACGCTTGGAACCGGCGATTACCGCAATATTGCGTTGAATATCAAAGGCGATAACGGAGTGGAAGGCGTGAACCTTCTCTACAAGCGTCATGAAATACGAAAAGGCAAATATGTATTAAATGGTCTTCCGGCAGTCTGGGCGAAGGAAGAGGAAGCACAGACGCTTGAGATTGTTCTGGCGGATGAGGCTGCTCAAGTGGAAGTACATCTGTTATACGGTGTACTTGAAGATGTGGATGTCATTACACGAAGTGTTGTGATCAAAAATATAGGAACAGGAAGCGTAACAATTGAGAAAGCTTCTGCAGCCTGTCTGGATTTTGTGAGCGGAGACTATGACGTATTTCGTTTCTATGGCAGACATGCGATGGAACGGAATCTGGAGCGCACGCAACTCGGACATGGAACGATTTGTTTTGGAAGCCGCAGAGGAACATCGAGCCATCAGTATAATCCGGCGGTTATTCTGGCAGAACACGGGGCAACAGAGGATAGCGGCGCATGTTACGGAATGCTCATGGTATACAGCGGCAATTTCCTATGCGAAGCAGAAAAGGATCAGTATGAGCAGACTCGCCTGCTTATGGGATTGAATGACGAGTTGTTTTCGTATCCGCTCGCAGCAGGAGAGACTTTTACGGTACCGGAAGTTATCTTATCGTATTCTGCAAATGGATTATCGGAATTATCGCAGCAGTATCACAAGTGCATCCGCGATCATGTATGCCGCAGTAAATATGTGCATGAGAGCAGACCGGTATTGATCAACAGCTGGGAGGCTGCATACTTTGATTTCACTGGAGATACGATCGTAGATCTGGCAAAAGAGGCAGCATCGCTTGGCATTGACATGGTCGTTATGGATGATGGCTGGTTCGGAAAGCGAAATGATGATAATTCGTCACTCGGTGACTGGCAGGTGAATGAGCAGAAGCTCGGCGGAAGTCTGGCACAGCTGATCGACAGAGTGCATGAGCAGGGTGTTAAATTTGGAATCTGGATCGAGCCGGAGATGGTTAATGAGGACAGTGATCTCTATCGTGTGCATCCGGACTGGGCAATTCAGATTCCGGGAAGAAAGCCAATCCGTTCAAGAAATCAGCTGCTTCTTGATTTCTCCAGAAAAGAAGTGCGGGATCAGGTGTTTGAGCAGATCTGTGCAGTGCTGGACCAGGGAGAGATTGATTATGTCAAGTGGGATATGAACCGGAGCATGGCAGATGTCTATGCGGGAAATCTCACCTATGATTATGTTCTTGGCGTGTACGATTTTATGGAACGCCTGACGAGCCGTTATCCGGATCTGCTTCTGGAGGGCTGCAGCGGCGGCGGCGGACGCTTTGATGCAGGAATGCTTTATTATTCTCCACAGATCTGGTGCAGTGATAATACGGATGCCATCAACCGCACGAGAATTCAATACGGAACAAGCTTTTTCTATCCGGTATCTGCAGTTGGCGCACATGTTTCAGCGGTGCCGAATCATCAGACCGGAAGAGTGACAAACCTTAACACACGTGGTGTGACGGCGATGGCGGGAACCTTTGGATACGAATTAAATCCGGCGCTTTTGTCGGAAGAGGAAAAGCAGACGATCCGGGAACAGATTCAGACTTATAAGAAATACGAGAGACTGATCAACGAGGGAACTTACTGGAGACTTTCGAATCCGTTTGAGGATGAAGTCTCGGCATGGATGTCTGTATCAAGGGAACAGGATCGTGCGTTGGTCAGTGTCGTACGACTTGTGTCGGAGGCGAATCCTGCAACGGTTTATATCCGATTACGTGGCTTAAAGCCGGATGCAGTATATTTAGAAGAAAATAGCGGAAAGCAGTATTTTGGAGCGGCACTTATGGCTGCGGGAATTCCGCTTCCTGCGTTTACACATGAATATGAGGCATACCAGTTCTCGTTTGTGGAATTGAAGGAAGCAAAGAAGCTGTTTGACAAGGTGCAGCAGTTGCATGCATCAGGCGATGAGCGCGTTGTGATCAGTATTTATGGCGGATCCGGTTCCGGCAAGACAACGATTGCGACGGCGTTGCAGCAGTATTTTCTCAGTGAAGGAATCGGCTGCTATCTGCTTGGCGGAGATAATTATCCGCACCGCATTCCGAAGCGCAACGATGAAGAGCGTCTGCGTGTGTATGAGGAAGCCGGAGAAGAAGGACTGCGCGAATACCTCGGAACACCGAAAGAAATCGACTTTGATTGCATCAATCAGGTACTTGCTGAATTTCATGCAGGAAAAGATACGATTACTTTGCGGCACATGGGACGCGAAGACGGTGACATATCATCGGAAGAGACGGATTTTGCAGGAATCCCGGTTATGCTGGTAGAATGGACACACGGTGGAAGCGAATACTTAAAAGGAGTAGATATTCCGGTCTTTTTAGAGAGTTCACCTGAGGAGACAAAGGAACGCCGGATTCGCAGAAACAGAGATGAGAATGCGGCAAGCCCGTTTATCTGCAGAGTGGTAGAACTGGAACAGGAGAAACTGGATATTCAAAAAGGACATGCAAGACTGGTTGTAGGAAAGGACAAAGAGGTCTATGAACAATAAACCGATGCTCAATGCATACCCGGACAGTCTGGGAGGAAAACTTGAAGAGATTGTAAATTTGCTGAAAACAGATGAGATGCAGGATGTATTCTCCTCCTTTTATGTCCTGCCAAGTCTGTACCATTCGGATTTGGACCGCGGATTCTCGGTTGTGGATTATGAACTCAATGAGGAGCTTGTCGATCGGGAGGATCTGGAGCGATTAAAAGAATTGGGGATTGACCTGAAACTGGATTTCATCCTAAATCATGCTTCTGCGCAATCTCCGCAATTCCGTGATCTTGTAGAAAAAGGCGAAGCTTCCGACTACCGTGACTTTTTCATTGATTGGAATCAGTTCTGGGAAGGATACGGAACAATGACCGAAGAAGGTTATATCCAGCCGGATGAAAGCTGTCTGAAGCAGATGTTCTTCCGCAAACCGGGGTTGCCGATTCTGATGGTGGAATTTCCGGATGGGAAGAAGGTTCCGTATTGGAACACGTTCTATCAGGAAGTACATGGCAGGCAGTATCTCGGACAGATGGATTTAAACATCAAGTCGCCGAAGGTGTGGGATTTTTATCGGAATACGCTGGAGAAGATTGCTTCTTACGGAGCGTCCATTGTGCGGCTGGATGCATTTGCCTATGCACCGAAGGCTCCGGGAAAGAAAAATTTCTTAAACGATCCGGAAACCTGGGAATTCCTGCAGCAAATTAAGGAACTGGCGGATCCACTGGGACTTACACTTTTGCCGGAGATTCATGCGGCATATGAAGAAAAAATCTATGAGACATTGTCACAAAAAGGTTATCCGACGTATGATTTCTTTCTGCCGGGTCTGATCATTGACGCGATCGAGCACAAGCGCGGAACTTATCTTGCGGCATGGGCGAAGGAAATTGTGGAAAAAAAGATTTCCATCGTCAATATGTTAGGCTGCCACGATGGAATTCCGCTTCTGGATCTAAAAGGTCTCCTTCCGGAAGAGGATATACAGGCATTGATCGATCTGATTGTATCCCGCGGCGGAATGGTCAAGAATCTGCATGGCCAGAAGAATCTGTATTATCAGGTGAATGCCACCTATTACAGTGCCCTTGGAGAATCGGATGGCAAGATGCTTCTGGCGCGTGCAATCCAGATGTTTATGCCGGGAAAGCCACAGATCTGGTATCTTGACCTGTTTGCAGGAAAGAATGATCATGAGGCAGTACGACGCGCAGGAGAGTCCGGGCATAAAGAGATCAACCGGACCAATCTGTCGAAAGAAGACATCGCGGAAGGCCTGAAAAAACCAATTGTGCAAAAGCAGCTGGAACTGATCCGGATGAGAAACAGGCTGAAAGCGTTTGATGAGAGCGCGCAGATAAAAGTTTTTTGTGAGGGGCATCTGCTGAATATTCACAGAGAATTTGGAGAGAGCTACGCAAATCTGCGCGTTGATTTTGAAAACGGAACTTATACGATCGAGACAAATGAATAAGATTATTTCTAAAAAGATAGCATTGACATGTGCTATCTTTTTTGTTCCAAAAATGTAACAATTTATAAAAATGGTTCGTTATAGTTATCAGAGACGATACAAAGTGAGGAACGCGCGTGATAATTCTAATGATGGTGGATACACCCGAACAAAAACGAAAATTTGCAGAGTTATATGAAAGATATCGATATTTGATGTTCAAGATTGCAGTTGATATCCTGCATGAGCATCATCTGGCAGAGGATGCTTTACAGGAAGCGTTTGTGCGGGTAGCAAAGCATATGGAATGCATCGGGCAGCTAGAGGAAACTGCCACGAAACGTTATCTGATTACTATCACAAAGAATGCGGCGATTGATCTCTATCGCAAACAAAACAACTTGCGCAGTCGTGAAATTTATGTGGATGAATTGGCAGACAATCAGATGCCTCTGGATTATATGGAACCAGAGGCAGACAGCGAGGTCCTTGATATTCTAAAGAATCTGCCGCCGAAGTATAGGGATGTGTTTTTGCTGAAATACTCGGCACATCAGAGCAATCAGCAGATTGCAAAGGCGTGCGGAATCCGCGAGGGAACCGTGCGTCAAAGGCTGGCAAGAGGCAGGCAATTGATTGCGGAAGAATTAGAAAAGATTAAGAAGGGAGAAGTGTGATGCAGGTGACGGATGAGTGGCTTTATGAAAAAATGCCGATTGTGGACGAGGCAATCATACAGAAACTGGAAAGGGAGACGGATTATGAGTATGCGTTTTCCGATACGTTTGACCGACAGATGGCAAGGTTGTTACGACGGGAAAAATATATCAAGCAGATCCAATGTTTAAAGAATGTTTCCAGACGTGTTGCAATGTTTGCGCTTGTTTTTGTCATCGCTTTTTTTAGCGTGACAATGAGTGTGGATGCATACAGAGTTCGTTTTTTCACTACAATTAAGACTGTGCTTGAAGATCGTACGGGGATTTATTCGTACCAATCGGTTGATGAGGTACAGAGTAAGGTGGATAAAATGGCAGTTCCCCAATATGTTCCGGCTGGATATCAGTTAGAAGATACCAGGCAAAGCGATCGTGTTGTTTTATATGAATATCAGTCGGGTGAGAAGACATTGCTTTTTCAACAGAAAAGGGTTGTGGACAAAACGGAGCTGTATGATGAAAGTTATGATCAAATGGAACGGATTTCGGTCAATGGTGTGGATGTGCAGATATATCGGTATGCGGATGGCACATTTTGGTCATATGCGGAGTACAAAAACAGTGTCTATATTTTATCCGGTGATGCAATTGAGGCGGAGGATATTAAGAAAATCTATGAAAAATGGGCTTTTTGACAGGCGGTGTTTCGAAAGGAAGGTGTGAAGAATGAAAAAACAGATAGCAGCTATATTATGCATCAGTGGTCTGATACTAGGGGGATGTGGAAATGCGGCGTTGGCAGAGCAAGGGACGTCCATGGAACAGACGGAGAGTGCGCAGGCAGAAAGCACCAATATATGTGCGTATGTACGAGCAATTCAGGGAGATACGATCGTGGTCGATCCAGTGCAATATATTTCATCGGAGGATGGCGATAAGGTCTTGACTTACAAACATATTGATGATGACATGCCGGACGGATATTATCTCTACAATGAGGATGAGAAAACGAGCGAGTATACACTGACGGATCAGACGGAGTATTCGTTTCTGGATTGGGGACGCGAGTTCGGAGGAATTGATGAGGACATTCGCGTGGTGACGAAAGATAAAAGAATATTTCAGAAGTATATGCAGACGTATACCGATGGAAAGCCGGGGATGCCGTTTTTCTTCGAATTGGATGGAAATAAGGTGGTGCGGATTCTTGAGAAGCCGATGGCGTGATATAATATTACAAGAGCCTTGGAAGTGCCAGCTCCCAAGGCTCTAAAGTTCGATTACGGTAGAACTACACCGTTAGGTTAGTGCTGTCATTCGTCTCTGCCTAACCATTTGCATATGTAGTAGCCAGCTACAGATGCCAATACAGAGATAAGAAAAGTGATTATGTACTCCAAGTAAGTCACCTCCTTCCTGCTGGAAAGGGTCGACAGCAAAATTATAATAACACGAATATATGTTCGATACAAGATTTGAACTTGATTTTTCTATAAGATGATAGTAATATATATTTAGCTAAGAAAAGTGATTATGATTCCAAGTGAGTCAGAAAGAGTCTAGAGTGCCAGCTCTAGGCTTTTTTATTGATTGTATACAAATAAAAACTTGTCACAGATTGTGCTATATGATTAAATAATAATATAGTAGTTCGCTTTTCACTTCGTGAAATTCATGATCTGAAAACCGGATGACAAAAAAGATGACTCTGACACCAAAACGATTGGTTGAGGTGAAAGGTATGGCACGATATATGGACGATGAAGGATATGACCTGACAGAAGGAGTCTGTGGGGTTAAGATATTCTTTGTCAAACTGTGGATTTTAGGCTGTACCTTTATGGGTACAGCTTTTTTATCGATATTGTGTAGGGGAAAATATGGAGACAAGAATCGCTTTAATTGGAATTATTGTGGAGAATGAGGAGTCTGCGGAGCCACTCAATCATCTGTTGCATGAGTACAGGGATTGTGTGGTCGGTCGTATGGGTATTCCATACCGCTCGCAGGGAGTGAATATCATCAGTGTGGCGGTGGATGCGCCGCAGGATAAGATCAATGCTTTATCTGGAAAAATAGGAAGATTGGATGGCGTGAGCGCCAAAACGGTATATTCAAATGTTACATCAAATCATTGATAAGATCAGAGAGCAACAGAATATCAGCCGCGAGGAACTGGAACTTTTGCTGACAACGGAGGATAAGGATGGCCTTGAGTACCTGCGAGTGTCCGCACGCGAGGTTGCGGACGCGGTGTACGGCAAGCAGGTGTTTATCCGTGGGTTGATTGAGTTTACAAATTATTGTAAGAATGACTGCCTGTACTGCGGAATCCGCAGGAGTAATGCGAAGGCAGATCGCTACCGGCTGACGAAGGAGGAAATTCTTTCCTGTTGCGACAACGGATATGAACTGGGATTTAGGACTTTTGTGCTGCAGGGCGGCGAGGATGGTTATTTTACGGATGAGCGCATCTGCGATCTTGTAATATCCATCAAAAAGCGTTATCCGGATTGCGCGGTGACACTTTCCATCGGAGAGAAGGAGAAAGCAAGTTATCAAGCCTTTTTCGATGCGGGCGCGGACCGTTATCTGCTGCGGCACGAGACGGCGGATGAAGCGCATTACCGGAGTTTGCACCCGAAAGAGATGTCGCTTGCACACAGAAAGCAGTGTCTGTGGGATCTGAAGGAGATTGGTTATCAGGTTGGCTGCGGATTCATGGTCGGCTCGCCGAATCAGACGGTGGATACGCTATATGAGGATCTGCAGTTTATCAAGGAACTGGGACCGCACATGGTTGGAATCGGACCTTTTATTCCGCAGAAAGATACGCCTTTTGGCGAAAAGCAGGCGGGAACGCTGGATCAGACACTCAGGCTTTTATCCATTATAAGACTGATTCATCCGCATGTGCTTCTTCCGTCGACCACGGCGCTTGGCACGATTCATCCGCTCGGCAGGGAGAAAGGCATTCAGGCGGGAGCGAATGTTGTGATGCCGAATCTGTCGCCGGTTGCGGTACGCGGGAAGTACCAGCTTTATGACAATAAGATCTGCACCGGGGATGAGGCGGCGGAGTGCAGACACTGTATGTCCAAACGAATGGAGAGCGTCGGTTATCAGGTTGTGGTGTCACGAGGTGACTATATACTTAAAAGGTAACTATTCAGATCTCCCTTGAAATAAGAAAAATTGATGCATCATGCTTGCATGTAAGCAGTAGTTTTTCTTATTTTAAGGGAGCTCGAATAGAGTTACCGCCCCACATATGAGCAAAATTAGCTGTCACGGTACATTGAAGATGTATCGCTTCTACAGCGAGAAAGCACGAGCATCGTGCGGTTTTGCGAATGTGTGTGGTGGGAGTCTGAATAGTTATAACAACAAATATACTAGGAGGAGAGAGATTATGTACGACGTAAAATCACTGAAAGCAGAGGAGTTTATCTCTGACGAGGAAATCAAGGAAACACTGGCATATGCAGATGCCAACAAGGACAACATGGAAGTGGTGGATGCCATCATTGCAAAGGCAAAGGAGCGCAAGGGACTGACGCACCGCGAGGCTTCCGTTCTGCTTGCCTGCGAGAATGAGGAGAAGATCAATGAGGTCTATGAGCTGGCGCAGCAGATCAAGAAAGATTATTACGGAAATCGTATTGTGCTTTTTGCACCGCTGTATTTGTCCAATTATTGTGTCAACGGATGTGTATACTGTCCATATCACATGAAAAACAAGCATATCGCAAGAAAGAAGCTGACACAGGAAGAAATCGTGAAAGAAGTTACCGCTTTGCAGGATATGGGACATAAGCGTCTGGCAATCGAGGCTGGCGAGGATCCGGTCAACAACCCGATCGAGTACATCTTAGAGTGCATCAATACGATCTACAGCATCAAGCACAAGAACGGTGCAATCCGTCGTGTGAATGTCAACATCGCGGCAACGACCGTTGAGAATTACCGCAAGTTGAAGGATGCAGGAATCGGAACCTACATTCTGTTCCAGGAGACCTATAACAAGGAGGGCTATGAGCAGCTTCATCCAACCGGACCAAAGCATGATTACGCATATCACACCGAGGCGATGGATCGTGCGATGGAGGGCGGCATCGATGATGTCGGACTTGGTGTATTGTTCGGACTTGAGGGATATCGTTATGAGTTCGCAGGACTGCTCATGCATGCAGAACATCTTGAGGCAGTACATGGTGTCGGACCACATACGATCAGTGTGCCTCGTGTGAAGAAAGCAGATGACATCGATCCGAGCGCTTTTGATAATGGAATCAGCGATGATACATTTGCCAAGATCTGTGCACTTATCCGTATCTCCGTTCCTTATACCGGAATGATCATCTCAACCCGCGAGAGTCAGGCTGTCCGAGAGAAGGTTTTGCCGCTTGGCGTATCGCAGATCAGTGGAGCGTCCAAGACCAGTGTCGGAGGATATGCGGATCCAGAGGCTGAGAAGGAGGCTGAGGCTACTTCTGAGCAGTTCGATGTCAGCGATCAGAGAACACTCGATGAGGTTGTCAACTGGTTGATGAAGATGGGCTATATTCCGTCATTCTGTACCGCATGCTACCGCGAGGGAAGAACCGGAGACCGTTTTATGGCGCTTTGCAAGAGCATGCAGATTTTGAATTGCTGCCATCCGAACGCTTTAATGACGCTCAAAGAGTATCTTGAGGACTACGCGAGCGAGGAGACGAAGAAGATCGGTATGGAGCTGATCGACCGCGAGATCGAGAAGATTACGAATCCGAAGGTAAAGCAGACAACATATGAGCACATTCACGATATTTCGGAAGGAAAGAGAGATTTCCGTTTCTAAGTTATGAAAGAATGGCTGATACAAGTGAGCGTAGATTAGATGAACGCAAAGGAGCAGCAGGGGGACTTGCTGCTCTATGTGCATAGAGGAGAAAAAGCATGGGAACAACTTTGAATGATACACCGTCGGCGAACCGGCTGCACATCGGTGTATTTGGAAAAACGAATAGTGGAAAATCATCGTTGATCAACGAATTCACCGGGCAGGAAGTGTCGATTGCTTCGGATGTCGCAGGAACAACGACGGATCCGGTGTATAAAGCGATGGAGATCCATCCACTCGGAGCGTGCACAATTATTGATACGGCTGGCTTTGATGATGAGAGCGAGCTTGGTGCAAAGCGTGTGGAGAAGACGAGACTTGCTGCGGAGAAGACGGATATTGCGGTTATGGTGTTTTCTGCGGAAGTGGATTTGTCTGTTTCTGATATGACAGCAAACCGCGAAGAGAATAAATCGGAATTAAACAATATGGAATTGTTAAAAAAATACTTCGCGCAGGAACTGAAATGGTATCAGTTTTTTAAAGAGAAAAATACCCCGGTTCTTCTGATTATCAACAAGGCGGATATTGGCGATGCAAAGGTGTTGCAGGAATTCCTTACAACAGAGACAAACGAACAGCCGCTCATTGTAAGTGCGGTAAAGCGTGAAGGCATCGATCAGATTAAGGAAGCCTTAGCGCGAAAGGTGCCGGAGAATTTCGGGGAGCGCCTGATCACAGGAAATCTGGTCGGAGAGGATGATCTTGTCATGCTTGTTATGCCGCAGGACATCCAGGCACCGAAAGGAAGACTGATCCTGCCACAAGTGCAGACAACAAGAGAGCTCCTCGATAAGAAATGTGTGATCATGAGTGTTACTACAGATAAGTTTGTGGCGGCATTAAAGCAGCTGGTACAGCCACCGAAACTGATCATCACGGATTCCCAGGTGTTTTCCTATGTGTATGAGAATAAGCCGAAAGAAAGTATGTTGACTTCGTTTTCCGTGCTTTTTGCTGCCTATAAAGGTGATTTGCCTTATTATGTAGAGGGGGCGAAGCAGATTGATTTGCTGACAGAGCAATCGCATGTACTGATTGCAGAATGCTGCACGCATGCACCTCTTCAGGAGGATATCGGGCGCGTTAAGATTCCGCGCATGTTAAAGAAACGTTTTGGAGAGGGGATTACCGTGGATCATGTGAGTGGAACAGATTTTCCACAGGACTTAAGTGGATATGATCTGATCATTCAGTGTGGAGCGTGTATGTTCAACCGGAAATATGTGCTGTCACGCATTGACCGCGCAATGGAGCAGCGGATTCCGATGACGAATTACGGAGTGACGATCGCGCATCTGACCGGAATTCTGCCACATGTTGTGATGCCGTAGATGAAATAAGCGAGTGCCTATGCACTCGCTTAAAAATGAGATTATAATCCAAGTTCTTTTATAAGATCATCTTGTGAATAAGATGGTTGATATTCCGGATCACCTGATTGATAGGCATGAAAAGCAGAAATTTCATCAGGTTCTGGAGAAACCTCTTCTGCATTATAGAGCTTGTATACACCTTGAATCATATTCCAGACTTTTTCGGCTTCCTGATCACTCATAATAGTTACTGCGCCCATGATTCTTTCTTTTACATTTGACATCTATAATCACACTCCTTTATATATCTGTCCACGATTACCAATATCAATAATATCTATAATAACACCATTGATATCAAACAATACACGAAAATTGCCGATACGCAACCGATATCCATTCTGCCCTTGTAATTTCTTTATATCACCATCCTGCGGAAGCTTTGCAATTGCGGATAGAATCCGTAATTGAGTCGATCGATTTTGTTTTTCTAAAAATTTTTTGCTTTCTTACAGTATATAATTTGGAACATAGAGTTTCCTCCGCAGTTAGAAGTGTTGACTAAATACTAGCATATTACATTTTGAAAGTAAATAAATGATTGTACAAATTTATGTTAAAACGTTGCCTGTAAATTTTAATGGTGCTAGAATGTTGTGGGCAAAATGTTTGAAAAGGAATGACAGAAGATGGCACAGGCAGGAAAAACAAAAGAAATGGATATGTTAAATGGTGGGCTTGCTGGCAAGCTCATCCTTTTTTCGATACCGCTTGCGGCGAGCAGTATTTTGCAGCAGCTTTTTAATTCGGCAGATGTGGCGGTCGTTGGACGATTCGCAGGTTCGCAGGCGCTTGCAGCAGTGGGAAGCTGCGTGGCTTTGGTTGGAATCTTTGTGAATCTGATCGTAGGACTTTCGGTCGGACCGAATGCAGCTTTGGCGAATCTGATCGGACAGGATAAGAGGGAGAAAATCAGTGGAATGTTGCATACGATACTGACTTTTGGAGCAATTCTTGGACTGATTCTGATGGTACTTGGACTCGTTGCGGCAAGGTTGATTTTGTCGGTATCCGGAACACCGGATTCGGTGATGGATCAGGCACTTCTTTATATTCGCATTTATTTTATTTGTATTCCGTTTATGACGGTGTACAATTTCGGGGCGGCAATTCTTAGAAGTTACGGAGACACACGCAGACCGATGTATTATCTGATTGTTTCCGGAACTGTCAACGTCATTCTGAATCTGGTGCTGGTTATCTGCTTTAAGCTTGGCGTTGCAGGAGTTGCGATTGCAACCGTGATCTCAAATGTGATCAGTGCAGGTCTTGTGATCATGTGTCTGCATCGCAAAAGCGATGAGTTTCAGTTCCGGTTTGAGAAAATGCATATCGAGAAGCAGGATCTCATGAAGGTATTGCAGATCGGTATTCCGGCAGGCGTTCAGGGAGCAATTTTTGCCATCTCCAATGTGTTTATCCAAAGCGGAATCAATTCGTTTGGGGAAGATGCAATCGCCGGTTCTTCACTTGCATTAAATTTTGAGTATTTCACGTATGATATTGCGTCTGCATTCGCGCAGGCAGCAGTTACATTTACGAGCCAGAATTATGGTGCAGGTAATCTGAAACGGTGCAAAAAAATCTTCTGGCTTTGTATGTTGTTTGGAATTGCATTTACCGAAGTCTTGAGTGTGATCTTTATGATCTGGGACGATTTCTTTGTCAGCATTTATACGGTCAGTGAGACGGTGGCTTTATACGGACTAATCCGTATGCACCATGTATGCTCGCTCGAAGGACTGACAGCAACGTACGAGGTGGAGAGTGCTGCGCTTCGTGGAATGGGCAAGTCGTTGGAACCGTCCATTATCACGATACTCGGCACGGTCGTTTTCCGTATGATCTGGCTTGTGACGGTATTCAAGCTGGTTCCGACTTACGATATGCTGATGAATGTGTACGTTGCATCGTGGATCTTCACGGGTGTTGCAATCTTCATTGTCTATGTGCATCATATGAAGCGCGAAGAAGGACGCATGGGGCAGCAGACTTTATAAAGTTGCAATAAATACAACGCCTTGCGTTGTGGCAAATGTATCCGGAAGGAAAGTGCAGTCCGACGGATCAGAAACGGTGATCCTGCCATGATGGGCGCGCATGATCTCCTGCGCCGTGCAGAGTCCGAGTCCGAAGTGGGCGTGATCGGTGTGGGAGCTTTCCGCGCGGTAGAACCGTTCAAAAATATGCTCCTTCTCGGCATCCGGGATCGACGGACCGTCGTCTGCGACAATAAAACTCGTGGAGGTATCACTCTGCCGGAACAAAAGAAGAATCCTGCCGCCATGCGGTGTGTAGGATAACGCGTTGTCCATCAGAATCGATAAAACCTGCGTGATACGCTCCGCGTCCATCGTACGGTTTTGACAGGCAGCATCCGGAAGGAGAAACTGTAAGCCAATCCCTTTTGAGGCGGCGAGAGATTCGTATTTTTCATAGACACCGAGCAGCAGATCGTCAGGGGAGACGGACTCTTCATGAAGGACGATGCGGTTGGCATCCGCATTGGCAAGCAACAGCATGTCGGAGATTAGGTGCTGCATGCGAAGTCCTTCTTCGCGGATCAGCGAGAGAAAATGCCTGCGGGTCTGTTCGGAGTCAGCTTTTTCGACCGTCTCAAGCCCCGACATCATGACAGTCAGCGGTGAGCGAAGTTCGTGTGAAGCGGCAGCAACAAATTGCTGCTGTTTTTTTTGTGCAATCGCAAGAGGACGGACCATGCGCCCCGTAAAAAGCCATGAAAAAAGTATGAGCAGAGCAAGTGTCACCACATCAGCACACAACACACCGATCGCAAGCCTCCTGATCTGCGTGCTCTGGTGCAGCGTGTCATAGAGGATCACAAAGCTGAGCTGTCCGCTGTCTTTCATCAGATAACCGACCGAAGTGTAGTAGGTTCCCTGTTCTTTATCTTTGTAGGTAAATTCCCGGTGATAAATATTCTGTCCGTTGTGCATGGTAAAACAGTCATCTCCGGCTTTGGCGATCACACGGTCGCGAAGCGCATTCCAGTTGTCATCCTGCAGACGGTTGTAGTAAAGTTCTTCGCCTTTGTCGTAGAGATAGATCGTGAAATGGTGCTGTTGCTGCATCTGCCCGAGCCATTGGTAGGAGATGTAATCCTGACTTTGCAGACTGGCAGTCACGGAGACGAGTTCTTTCTGAAAAGCGGAATATCCGGTCTGCTCGATCGCTTTGCCGGCGAGGAACAGACAGGTAATGCTGAGTGCGATCAGAATTGCTCCGGTGATAACGGAGCAGAAAAAGGTTAATTGTCGATGTAATTTTTTAAACATGTGAAAAGTGATAACTCCTTTTATCTGGTGAGGCGGTAACCGATGCCGCGTACGGTTTCGATGGTTGTGTGGCTGCTGACCTGTTGCAGACGTTTGCGCACAAAATGAATATAGGTATCGAGGTTGCTTTCCTCCACCGGGGCATCACTTCCCCACACGCGGGAGAGCAGCACGAGCCGCTTTAGCACGGTCTGCGGATTTTGCAAGAAGATCTCGAGCAGCCGTCCCTCACGTCCGGATAACTGGAGACTGCCGCTTGGTCCACACAGTTCGCGCAGGCGGCTGTCGTAGGAGATGTCGGCATAGGAAAAACGGTTGTTGTCATCATAGACATGATTGCGTCTGCCGATGGAACGGATGCGTGCGGAGAGTTCTTCGTAAGCAAACGGCTTTACCAGATAGTCGTCCGCACCGCAGTCGAGTCCTTCAACGCGGTCGTAGAGTTCGCCGAGTGCGGTGATCATAATGACCGGTGTAGAGATTCCGGCTTTGCGCGCTTTCTGCAAGACCAGAAGTCCGTTCATGGTCGGAAGCATCCGATCGAGCAGCACCAGATCGTAGGCATCCTGCAGGAACAGATCGAGTCCGTCGCGCCCGTCCATGCAGACCTCCACTTCGTGATGCTCGCTCTCTAATTGAAAGCGCAGCATTTCACACAAATTTTTATCATCCTCTATCAATAAAATCTTCATTTGATTTCCCTTTCCTATGTTAATCAGTATAGCAGATTTGTCTTTAAGAAATCTTAAAATTGCTTGAAAAATTAAAGACACCTTTAAAGAAAGATTAAAGACACTTCTGTTACACTTGAGGCATAGTAAAAATGTTTAAGGAGATGGAAATCGTGAAATTTAAAATAAGAAAGAAATTATCACTGTTTATGACTGCCTGTGTGCTGGCAACCGGACTTATGAGCGGTTGCAGCAGCCAACAGGTCATCAGCGAAACGCAAAACGGCACACAGAGCGGCAATGCGAAAGGAAGGTTTGTGGAGAACGAGGTCTCGCTGCCGGATAATATATCGATAATCAGTTCTACGGGAAAAAGCAAGGACGGCGAACTTACGCTGTTTGGATATCCGCAGGATGGAACAGCGATGATCCTCGGTCACTCGAAGGATCAGGGCGAGACATGGGACAGTGTCGAGGTAAAAGATACGGATTGTTATGTGTCTGCGGTAAACGGAGAGGACGGCAGCGTAGCAGTGTTTGGAAATCCGAACGAAAAGAAAGTGATTTTATCGATGGTGACAGCGGAGGGGAAAGTCTCCCAGGTGCAGCTTCAGATACCGGATTATGAGGGAGACAGTCCGGATGATGAGATCGGCAATTTCGTCACTTCTGCAGTCTATGCAAATGGAACACTCCTTGCTACGGACTTGAACGGCATGCTCTATGAGGTTGATTCGGCGAGTGGCAAGATGTCTCGATTTTCACAGCAGATTACCGATCAGGTAGAGGGACTTATTCCGATTGGAAACCGGTTCGGTATGCTCACAGATTCCGGAATCCTTTTTGCGGAAGCAGACAGCGGCAAGATATCGGAGAGCATGAAAAATGATACGGAGCTGCAGAAAGATCTAAAAGATGTGAATGCGTCCTACAGCGAGGGCAGCAGCTCGATCGCTTTCGCGGCGGATGATACCGAGCAGGAGTTCTATTATCTGAATCATAACGGAATGTTTTACCACAAGATCGGCGGAAGCACGACCGAGCAGCTCATGGACAACTCACTCACGAGTCTGAGTGACAGCAGTGTGGCGATACAGGGATTCCATCGCTTTGACGACAAGAATTACATTGTGATCGCGTCGGATTCGAATGGACAGCCGCATTGTTACCGCTATACCTATGACGCAACGATATCAACGGTTCCGGAAAACCAGATCCGTGTCTATGCGCTCGAGGACAGCAATGCGCTCCAGCAGCTGATCACCGCTTATCAGAAGGAATATCCGGATGTGTTCGTTAAGAAGATCATCGGCATGTCGGGTTCGGACGGTGTGACTGCGGACGATGCAATCAAGTCTTTAAATACCGAAGTGCTCGCGGGAAAAGGTCCGGATGTCCTTGTGCTTGACGGACTTCCGGCAGACAGCTATGTGGAAAAAGGCGCTTTGTGCGATATCAGCAATTATGTGGTGCAGGCGAACGAAAGTGAAGGGCTTTTTACAAATATTATGGATGCCTACACCAGTGACAACAAGATCTATCAGGTGCCGACGCGTTTCTACTTTACGGTGGCAGAGGGCGATTCATCCATGCTTGATCACAGCGGCAGCATGCAGGATTTCAAGGCGTATATCGATACCGTAAAATCCGGGAATGGAAAAGTGTTCGGCTTTTTCGGACCGAAAACGATATTGAATGAGTTTTATAATGCGGACAGTGCCTCCTGGCGGACGACGAGTGGCATCGATCAGGAGAAGTTAAAGGACTGTCTTGAGGCGGCAAAGGCTCTGTATGATGCCGACGGCTATCAGGAGAAGGAACGCATCGAGGCTGATTTTGCCAGTGGAATGCAGGAGGGAAGCCTTATCGGAATGTGCGCTGGAACCGTGAATTTCCGTTTGATGATGATGGGGCAGATCGCATTTGGCTCTCTGGTGGGGGTTAATGATGCGCAGAACCTCTATGGAATGGAGGGCGCATACGGCGGCAGCTTTGCACTGTTTGATACGCAGGAGCACAAGGCATTTGTGCCGTTTATCAGCCTCGGACTTGCACAGTCCGCCTCGGACAACACTTACGCACAGAAGTTTATCGAGATGGCGATCTCCGCAAAGGGACAAAAGCAGATGAATGACGGATTTTCCGTCAATCGAAGCGCTTTTGACGCGGAGTGTGAAAACACTCATGAAGCGTGGATCGGATCATCGACCGCGGACGGAACTGACTTCGAATATCAGTTAAAAAAGATCAGCAATGCGCAGCAGCAGGAACTGACCACACTGATGGAAAGTCTTGATGTACCGGTTTGGGATGACCGCGTAGTGAAGGATCTTGTGCTGGATGAGGGGGCAAAATATCTGCAGGGAAATCAGTCGATCGAGGATACCGTAGCGGCGATCAGTCAGAAAGTGCAGCTGTATGTTGCGGAGTAGCAGAAAGCATCGAAAGCGTCTGGCGGGCATATCGTTTCTGCTCCCGGGATTTTGCGGTGTTGCCGTCTTTTATCTGATTCCGTTTGTGGATGTGATCCGGCGTTCATTCGTGCAGATGGCAAGCGGAAGCTTCTGTGGACTGCAAAATTATAAAATGGTGGTAGAAAACGATGCCTTCCGGCTTGCCGCAAAAAACACAGTACGGTTTGTGCTCGTCTGCCTGCCGCTTCTGCTTGTTTTGTCACTGGTTCTGGCTTTTTTCGTCAATGAATTGTGGACAGATCTGAAGCAATTTCACAGAAGAGGGCAGCAGAGGTCAGGCGGGGAATCGGTAAACGCACTCATCGGTGCCATCAAGGCGGCTTATCTGCTTCCGCTTGCGATTCCGGCGGCATCCGTGGTTCTGTTGTGGAAGCTGATGTTTGATCGGAGCGGATTTGTAAACGGAATACTGCATCTGTGCGGACTGCATGCGGTGGACTGGATGAACACCGGCGCATCGTTTGCGCTACTTGTGTTCAGCTATATATGGAAGAATCTCGGTTATACGATGATCCTCTGGCTGGCGGGGCTTGCGTCCGTTCCGCAGAGCGTGTACGAGGCGGCGGAGATGGACGGTGCGAAGAAAAGTGTTCAGTTTTTCAAGATTACGCTGCCGTTGATCCGACCGATGATTTTTACCATTGTGATCCTTTCTTTTTTGAATTCGTTTAAGGTGTTCCGGGAGGCATATCTGGTTGCTGGAAATTATCCGCAGGAGGATATTTATCTCCTGCAACACCTTTTTAATAACTGGTTTTTAAGCCTGTCGGTTGATAAGATGGCGGCGGCGAGTGTGCTTCTCGCAGGAGTGATCGGTGGGTTCGTGTTAATTTTACAACGTTTATGGGAGACAGAAGGATGAGACGGTTAAAAATACTTGGAATTGTACTTGTGCTGATCCTGTTCGGGACACTTACGGTAGCGCCGCTTCTGTTCCTTTTCTGCGGAAGCCTGATGGGAGAGCCGGAGATCACGCAGTATCTGGTACCAATCCTAAACGGGACAAAAGGCTATGCATCGTGGCGGCTTTTTCCGCTTTATCCGACCTTAAAAAGTGTTGTGGAACTCGTTTTTGATTCCCCGGAATTCTTTCAGATGTTCTGGAATACCATGAAGATCACGGGTGGAATCCTGCTCGGGCAGCTGGTGTTTGGAATGCCGTCCGCATGGGGGCTGGCGCGCTACCGGATTCCGGGAAAAGGCGTTTTTTATCTGCTCTATATTATTCTGATGATGCTCCCGTTTCAGGTGACGATGCTCTCCGAGTATCTGGTCTTAAGCCGACTTCATATGATGGATACTTTATGGGCGATCATTGCACCCGGTGCGTTTTCGACATTTACGGTCTTTCTGATGTACCGCTTTTTCTACGGGATACCGGAAGAACTTTTGGAGGCGGCACGCATGGACGGCGCGGGCGAATGGAAGATCTTCTTTTTCGTCGGGGTGCCACTCGGCTCCGCGGGAATCCTCTCGGCGCTTGTAATCCAGTTCCTGGAATGTTTCAGCATGATCGAGCAGCCGCTTGTATTTTTGCAGACGAAGCGGCTTTGGCCGTTGTCGATGTATCTCCCGGAAATTAAGGAGGGACAGATGGGCTTTGCGTTAGCCTGTTCGTTTGTGGCATTGCTGCCGGCGTTGTGCGTGTTTGGAATGGGACAGAAATATCTGGAACAGGGAATTACGGCAGCCGCTGTCAAAGGATAATTGATTTTAGACTTCAGTGAAAAGAGGAAAAGAAGATGGGAAAACTGACAAAGGCGTTTGCGGCGCTGATGGCGGTCATGCTTTTTATGACGGTCATCTCACGCGCGGCGTCATCCTTTACGGTTGCGCAGGTGCAGGTGGAGAGTCCGAAGTCACGCGCGATCGTTCACAAGGTGATCGGTGACGGAACCGTGACAAGGCAGTCGGATCTTCCGGTCTATACCGAGGCGGATATTCTGGTTGCGAAGGTGAAAGTAACCGAGGGGCAGGAGGTCAAAAAGGGGCAGACGCTTGCCGTGCTTGATACGGACAGCATCGATGAGCAGATCCGAACGCTCTCCGATGAGATCGAGGTGCTGCAACTGCAAAACGATGCCTTAAAGTCCGCCGAAGCGAAGCGTGACCGCGAGCAGGATAAGGCGCTTTCGCGTGCGAAGGAAGATTATGAGGATACCGTGCAGTCAAATAAGGATGCGGTCAGCAAAGCAAAAGAGAATATTAAGACAGCCAAAAAACAGACAAAGAAAAATGAAAAGAAGACATTAGAAGATCTGCAAAACAGCGTAGAAGAGGCAAAGAAAGCCTATGAGGATGCGGTGGAGACGCAAAAGAGTCAGGTGCAGCAGGCAAAGCGTGCGCTTGAGGATGCGTCTAAAACGCCTGCCGCAGATTACAGTGATTCGATCACGCAGATCGAAATCAATCAGAAGCAGCGCAAGATCGATTCGGAACAGAGAAAGTTGGATGCGCTTGCGCTCAAAAAACTGGAAGATCCGGATACTTACACGAGCGAGTGGCAGGATCAGTATGATTATGTGCAGGAGTTAAAAGATGATCTTGCGGCTGCAAAGTTACAGCAGCAGGCAAAGAAGAATGAGGCTGCGGCACAGGAGCGTGAGCGGAAACAGACGCTTTCGCGCGCACAGGAAGACTACGATGAGACGATCAGCAAAAATGAGAAGCTTGTTCGCAAGGCAAAGGAGCTCTGGCAGGAAGCCGAACAGAAACTGGAAAATTATCAAAACGGTGAGGATGAGGACAGTGCGGATGACTCGCTGGTGGAGGATGCCAGAAAAACGTTAGAGGATGCGAAGAGTCAGCAGACGCAGCAGAAGAAATCTGCCAAACGAGCCATCGAAGATGCCGGGGAAACGGATGCGGTTGATCACTCGGTGGAAATCAACAATGTCAGTATCGCCGAAAAGCAGCGCGCGTTGGCGCAGCTTCAGAAGACAAAGGAACAAGAAGGAAAGATCGTGGCACAGACCGATGCGACAGTCAGCAAGATTTTACTGACGGCAGGTGATCGGACGACAGAGACGGCGGCGTTTCTTTTGGCGGATCTGTCGGAGGGCGCGCGTTTTACGACAGAGATCTCGAAGGAGGATGCAAAGTATGTGGTCGTTGGTGATGCTGTCACATTGAAAGTCAACGATAAGAGTTATGTGGATATGACGGTGCTTTCCACGGAGACGAATGAGGATTCAAGCGTGCGTGTGACCGTGTATGTTCCGAAGAAGACGATTTCAATCGGAACACATGCCAGCATGGAGATTGAACAGACCTCGGAGAAGTACGCGACAACGCTGCCTCTTACTGCAATCCACGCGGAGCAGAGCAAGTATTTTGTCTATGTTCTGGAGAAAGAGGATACGGTGCTCGGTGAGGAGACCGTCGCAAGGAAAGTGAATGTGTCGATCGTGGAAAAAAACGGCGAGTACGCAGCATTATCGGATGGTTCGCTTTCCGAGGATGACAGTGTGATCGTGGAATCGGATACAATGCTTGCCAACGGCGAGAAAGTGCGTCTGAAGGAAGCAGGTGCGATGTGAGCCGGGCAAAAGCCGTAAGGCTGACAATGGTTTTACTCTGCCTTTTTGCCGCAGGCTTCTTTGGTGTGCAATCGTTTAAGGCAGGGGAAAAAGCGGATTCCCTGTGGCAGAATGTAACAATCTGTATGGCGGAGGAACTTTCTGTGGAGGATGTGGGGAATCTGTGGGATAAAGTTTCGGATGCAGCGGCGGAGGATGACGGCAAAGCGTTCGGTTTTACCGCATGGAAGGAGCAGACCGATCAGACGGTCACCGACCCGGATCTTGGAAGAAGTGTGCAGACGCATGTGGTTTCTTTGTACGGTTCATCGGAATCTGTGCTTCCTGTAGCGCCGGTACTCGATGCGGATGATGCTGCCGGATGTCTGGTGGCAAAAGATACGGCATGGCAGTTGTTCGGAAGTACGGATGTAGTGGGACAAACGATTTGTGTGGATGCAAATGTGTATACGATCCGGGGCATTGTTATGATTCCGGCAACAGGTGTTTATGTGCAGATCCGTGGAAATGAAAGTGTGCATAAGCAGATGAAGTTTAACCGCCTGACGTTAGGTGTTGCGGACACAGAAAGCGGAAATCAGTTTTTGTCCGAATATGCGCTGACCGGGCGTGTGATCCGTTCGGATAATCTGCTTGATGTCACACGCTATACAGAACTGATCCCCGGCAAGTGGTCCGACTTCGACGGATGGAAGCAGAACTGGAAGCGGTTGCAGCAGGAGATCCGGCAGAACCGGATGATGCGAAAGACAACCATCGAAGATACCTGCGAGAAATGGTATCAGACGCGCATCGAGGATCTGCTTTTGGAAGTGGTTTGTGTTGTACTTGGTGTCATCTTATTGCCTCCGTTCCGCGCAAATGGTAGAATGAGACACAGCAAGAAGCAAAGGAAGTGTCATGATGCCGGAGACCATACATGTGAAAACAACGGAATATGATTATGCGATTGAACTGATCCGCTCCAATCGCCGGACGATTGCCTTACAGGTGTATCCGGACGGTCGGATCGTTTGCCGCGCGCCGCGTCGTGCGACCAAGCGGGAAATCATTCGTTTTCTGGACGCACATGCGGACTGGATTGCCGGAGCGTGGGAGAAGTTACAGAAGCGCATTGAAGCGAAGAAAAGCCGGAGTGCGGCGTATGAAATCCCTGCGTACGAGTCATTGACAGCAGCTATGCGAAGAGAGATACAGGCACATTTTATGGAACGGCTTCAGTTGTATGCACCACAGATGGGAGTCAGCTATAATCGTGTGACAATAAGAAATCAAAAGGGACGCTGGGGAAGCTGCAGCAGTAAGGGGAATCTCAATTTTAATTACAGACTCCACTATTTGCCGCAGGAACTGATGGATTATGTGGTCGTGCATGAATTGGCGCACCGGTTGGAGATGAATCATTCCGCGCGCTTCTGGAACATTGTCGGGAAGTATGATCCTAAGTATCGGGAACACCAGAAGCGGCTTACGGAGATTGGAATCAGTTAAAAAGCAATTCTTCTTTCATTTCATCCAGCAGTTCATTTACCTGCAGCACAGAGAGTTTTTTGCTGATGGAAAAGTGGAAATCCATTTCACAGATGATGTCTGGAGCAATAATAAATTTAAATTTGAAATTAAAAAGTAGGATAATGTGCCGCAGCATGTGGCTTCCAACGATTCTGTATGCCATATTTTATACGTTTTGTCTGTACGACAATTTCCACAGTATCACGATGCCGATTTTTGTTGTAGGAACCGTTGGCTATTGTGCCTACCTGCTGAAAAGTTTCCGTGGATGCAAGGTAAAGGAACATATGCCAAAAATAATATAAAGTAGAAAAAGTGCAATTTCTGCATGAAATATTACAAGAATTATGGATTCTCATAGCGTATTATTGATATACATGTTATTCTAGTATGTAAGGAGAATCTATATGGCCGTTGAAAGAAAAAATCTGACACAACTTTTTGTCCCAATCTGTTTTGAGACACTTTTCTATATGCTATCCGGAATGGTCGATACATTGATGCTGTCATCGGTAAGTGATCAGGCGGTTGGAGCGGTAGGTACTGCCAATACGTATATTAGTGTATTTATCATTATGTTCGGTGTGATTTCATCCGGTATGATAGCGGTCATGACGCAGAATATCGGTGCGGGAAAGCCGGGAATTGCATATCAGGCAAGACAGTTGGGCCTTATTTTTAATGCAGTGGTTGGAATACTGATGTCGGCATTTTTGGCAATCTTTTCAGGAACGATACTTAAAGTTGTAAGTATTGCGCCGGCATTACTTGAACCGGCAGAGACCTACCTTCGAATTGTCGGCGGTGCATGTTTTTTGAATGCCCTCATTCCGATTTTTGCGAGTTATCTACGTGTGTTTGGATATACAAAGCAATCGTTGTTTGCATCGATTGTAGGAAATGTGATCAATTTTATCTTGAACGCAGTATTTCTGTTTGTCCTAAACTGGGGCGTTATGGGCGTGGCAACAGCGACGGTGATCTCACGTGTGGTAAATCTGATCATGGTTGCGACGATGGGAGCCGTGTTGATCAAGGCGAAGAACAGTCCGGAGAGAATGTCGTCACGCAAAATTTTGGGACAGATCATCAAAATCGGATTTCCGTCCGCCTGTGAGACTGCGCTTTATAATATTGCTATGACACTGGTTGTCCGTTTTATGAATCAGATGGATACGGATGGCATGAATGTGACTGCGCGCTCCTATGCGGTGCAGATCGCCAATTTCTCGTATTGTATCGGTGCGGCATTGGCACAGGCGAATGCGATCATGACTGGATGGCGGATCGGTGCCAAAGAATATGAAGAATGTGCGAAAGGAACGCGCAAGGCGGCAATCTATGGCGTGATTACCGCGACATGCTTTTCGGTGACATTTGCGTTGCTTGGACATTATATCGTGTGCATTTTCACGGATGATCCGCAGATGATCAGCCTTGTTGTTAAGCTGCTTGCTGTCGATGTGTTTCTCGAAGTGGGGCGTGTGACGAATCTTGTCTACGGTCAGGCATTAAAGACGAGCGGCGATGCGGTATTTCCGGTGATCATGGGGGCGATATTTATGTATCTGTGTGCCGTCGGAGGAACCTATTTCTTTGGAATTCATCTCGGATTGCTTGCGGTAGGTGCTTATATTGCGATGGCAAGTGATGAATGCGTGCGTGCGGTCGGGATGGTGCTTCGCTGGAAGACCGGAAAGTGGAAGATGAAGAGGCTTGTTGATGAATAGGAGCATGGAATGTATTTCGAATTAAAGGAAAATAAGCCGCACGGAACCCCTGAGAATCCGTTCAGCTTATACCATATACAGAATGTGAATCATGCGTTTCAGATTCCGGTGCATTGGCACGATGAACTTGAGATCATTTATGTGCGAGGTGGTTCCCTCAATGTAAATATATCGGGAGAAAATTATGTCGGAACACCCGGGGATGCCTTTGTTGTATCGCCGGGGAATTTGCATTTTATGGGATCGCATTCGCTGGATGCGGATTATTATACCTTTCTCTTCCGATTGGAATTTATGTCTTTTCAGACGAATGATCTGCTGGAGCAAAGCGTTATGTCGCCTCTGAAAAGCGGTAAGAAAATCATAACGCCGGTCATCGGACAAAGCGTGAAGGATCTGTGTGAACAACTGATCCGGATACAGACCAACCGAATGCAGCTATGTGATGTCGCATTAAACACAACGATACCACCGGATCCGGTCATGGAAAGCCAATACGCGGGAGAATTGAGCAGAATGATGGACACGAAGATTGTGTTATTGCAGTTTTTCCGGCGGATGTGGGAGAGGGAGTTTCTTGTTGAAAATGATACAAGCGGAAGAAATGTGACAGAGAAAGAAATGATTTCTTATATTCAGCAGAATTTTACGGAAGAGATATCCTTGAAAGCATTCGGTGCACAGTTTCATCTGTCGGAAAAGTATATTTCGCGTTATTTCAAGGAGCATTTCCATATTACGCTTTCGCAGTATGTGAACCATCTACGCCTGGAGCATGCCAGACAGTTATTACAGGATACGACACAGCCGGTGACGGAAGTGGCGTTGCGCAGCGGATTTGAGAATGTGAGTTATTTTATCCGTTGTTTTAAGAAGATGTATGGGGTGTCGCCGCTGCAATACAGGCGGAGATAAAAAGAACTGCGTGGCTTTGAAAAAAATTTTTTAGTATGGAAAATGTGTTATAATATGAAAAAACGCAGATGAAGGATTCGTAAATTATGGAACAATTTATTTTAATGTTTGGATTAGATAAAGACAAGGAGAAGGCTGTACGTACAGTCTGCAGCAGGATAGGGGCAGTTCCGGTTACTGTAGAGCGCAGGGATTACAGCCAGAAACTTGGTACGCTTGCAGGTGTACAGGGATTTTCTCGTGACAAGACCGTGTACAGTGGTCCGAATTTTCCGGCAGAGATGCTTGTGTTTTCCGGAATGAATTCTACGCAGGTGGATGTGTTCCTTGCGGAATACAAGAAGACAGGGGTTCCGGCGGTCGGACTGAAAGCGATTGTGACACCTCATAATGTGTTCTGGACAGCGGAAGCGTTGTTCAAAGAATTGCTCAAGGAGCATCTGCATATGTCAAAATAGGGATTGCCGGTTTCGGCAATCCTTATTTTTTAGAAATTCTCAGCAACTAACAGATTCACTCCTGCTTTCTCGTAGCTTTCCCGAAGCCGCTTCGACAATCCGGAATCTGTGATCAGCAGATTGATATCATCGATCGAAGCGTAGCTGGAGATCGAGTTGGTATCGAACTTTGTGTGATCGATTAATGCAACGGTTCTGGACGAAGAACTGACGCAAAGCCTTTTTAAGTCTGCTTCATAGATAGAGAAATCTGTGAGTCCGTTCTCCATGGAGAAACCTCTTGCGGAGACGAAAGCGATATCCGTGTGAAGTTTCTTTAACAAGTCCGCCCCGAGCAATCCTTCGATGGAAGAGGATGCAGAGGTGACGATACCGCCGGTCATAATGACCGTGACTCCCGGAATATCTTTCATGGCAAGTGCGAGATTAATTCCGTTGGTGATGACAGTCAGCTCGGTAAAGCCGGTCAGATGTAATCCCAATGTATAAGATGTGGAACTTGCATCCAGGAAAATGCACATATGATCCTGTACCAGTTTCGCAGCTTCTTTGGCAATCATTTCTTTTTCGTTGCGATTCTCAAGCGCACGTTCATTAAATAAATAAGCCTTGGATGTGAGATCCTTTCTTCCCTCGTCATGGTCGAGGTAGAGCGCACCACCATGTGTCTTGGTCAATAAATGTTCTTTATCCATCTGATTCAAGTCCGTGCGAATCGTTGTTGCGGATACACCGAGCATATCACTTAACTCATTGGTTGTTGCTTTGCGATTCTTCTCAAGATAGGACAGAATCAGGTTTTGTCGTTCTAATTGCAGCATAAATACTCTTATTCCTTCCCCAAATACAATATCGTGTATTTATATAAATCTATCATACTACGTTTCGTTTTCTTTTTCCAGCATTGTTTCATATTTTTTCTTTTGACGACTTTTGAAAGCTTTTATTTGCTTTTATTTTCTGTTGCTTTTTCTTGCAAATGGTGTTATATTATCAACAGAAAACAAAAGCAAATACAAAATGGAGGGTAAAAAAATGAAATTTTTCGTAGACACAGCCAATGTAGAGGATATTAAGAAAGCCAACGATATGGGAGTTATCTGTGGAGTTACCACAAACCCATCTCTGATCGCAAAAGAGGGAAGAGATTTCAACGAGGTTATCAAAGAGATTACATCCATCGTTGACGGACCTATCAGCGGTGAGGTTAAGGCTACAACCGTTGATGCAGAAGGCATGATCAAGGAAGGCCGCGAGATCGCAGCAATCCATCCGAACATGGTTGTTAAGATTCCTATGACAGTAGAAGGACTTAAGGCAGTTAAGGTTCTTTCCGCAGAAGGCATCAAGACAAACGTAACACTGATCTTTAGTGCAAACCAGGCAATCCTTGCAGCAAACGCAGGCGCTACCTATGTATCACCATTCCTTGGAAGACTTGATGATATCAGTCAGCCTGGTATTGAACTGATCCGTCAGATCGCAGAGATCTTCGACATCTATGGATATGAGACAGAGATTATCGCAGCTTCAATCCGTAACCCGATCCATGTAACAGATTGCGCACTTGCAGGTGCTGATATCGCAACCATTCCTTATAAGGTAATCGAGCAGATGACCAAGCATCCGCTTACAGATCAGGGAATCGAGAAATTCCAGGCTGATTATAAGGCAGTATTTGGAGAATAGTTAATAAACGTGCCAAAGAATGGAGAGAAAATCATGAATAAATTGGAACTTCAGAAGAAGGCGAATGAAGTCCGCAAAGGCATCGTGACAGCTGTCCATGCTGCAAAAGCAGGACATCCGGGCGGATCGCTTTCAGCTGCAGACATCTTTACCTATTTGTATTTTGAAGAATTAAATATTGACCCGAAGGATCCTAAGAAAGCGGATCGTGACCGTTTTGTGCTTTCGAAGGGACATACCGCTCCGGGACTGTATTCGGCTTTAGCACTCCGTGGATATTTTCCGGTTGAGGATTTAAAGACACTTCGTCATCTGGGATCTTATCTGCAGGGACATCCGGATATGAAGCATATTCCGGGTGTCGATATGTCGAGCGGATCACTCGGACAGGGAATCTCAGCAGCGGTTGGTATGGCATTATCTGCGAAGTTATCAAACGAAGACTATCGTGTTTATACACTCCTCGGAGATGGTGAGATCCAGGAAGGACAGGTCTGGGAGGCTGCTATGTTCGCTGGATTCCGTAAGCTTGATAATCTCGTTGTAATCGTGGACAATAACGGATTGCAGATTGACGGACCGGTGGATCAGGTATGCTCACCTTATCCGATTGATGAAAAGTTTAAGGCATTCAATTTCCATGTGATCGATCTTAAGGACGGCAATGATATGGATCAGATCGCAGCGGCTTTTGCTGAGGCAAGAGGTGTAAAAGGACAGCCGGTAGCAATCATTGCGCATACGGTAAAAGGCAAAGGTGTCTCCTTTATGGAGAATCAGGTAGGATGGCACGGAAAAGCTCCAAACGACGAGGAGTACGCTATCGCTATGGCAGATTTGGAGAAGGAAGGTGAAGCATTATGTCAGAAGTAACTAAGATCGCCACACGTGTCAGCTACGGAAATGCGCTGGTAGAGCTGGCAAAGGAACACGATGATGTCTATGTTCTTGACGCAGACTTAGCTGCTGCGACACAGACTGCTATCTTCCGTAAGGAATTCCCGGAGAGACATATTGACTGCGGTATTGCAGAGTGTAATATGATCGGTATCGCTGCCGGACTTGCTGCAACAGGCAAGGTTCCGTTTGCAAGTTCGTTTGCGATGTTTGCAGCAGGACGTGCATTCGAGCAGGTTCGTAACTCCGTTGGATATCCGCATCTGAATGTGAAGATCGGCGCAACACATGCAGGAATCTCTGTAGGAGAGGATGGTGCAACGCACCAGTGTAACGAGGATATCGCGTTAATGCGTACAATCCCGGGAATGGTTATCTTGAATCCAAGTGATGATATCGAGGCAAAAGCAGCTGTTAAGGCTGCATACGAGCATGATGGTCCGGTCTATATGCGTTTCGGACGTCTTGCAGTACCGATCATCAACGATAATCCGGATTATAAGTTTGAAATCGGCAAAGGCGTAACACTCCGCGAAGGCAAGGATGTTGCTATCATCGCAACCGGTTTATGTGTATCCGAATCACTTGCCGCAGCTGAGAAGCTTGCAGCAGATGGTATCAATGCGAAGGTTATTAATATCCACACGATCAAGCCTCTTGATGAGGATCTCATCGTGGCAGCCGCCAAAGAGTGCGGCAAGGTCGTAACCGTTGAGGAACATTCTGTTATCGGAGGACTCGGCTCGGCAGTATGTGAGGCTTTGTCCCGCAAGGCACCGACACCGGTTAAGACGATCGGTGTACAGGATCGCTTCGGTGAGTCCGGTCCGGCAGTGGCATTACTTGAAAAATACGGATTAAATGCAGAAGGCATCTATGCTTCTGTCAAAGAATTCGTATAAAAACTTTGTGTGTAACAATATTTATATATAGCAAAAGGGACATGCGTGCTGCGTGTCCCTTTTGTTTATTCTATCGTTCTTATTCTGCTTGATCCATATCCCCAAGCGCATATTCAATGCACTGAATTACGACCTTATTGAATGACATATTGTTCTCATTCGCAAGTGCCTGCACCTGGTCGATCAAATCCTTGGGAAGTCTTAGAGATTTATTTTCATATTCTGTGTAATCTGCTTTCAGTTTAAACATATTCTGTACCTCTTTCTATTTTATTTTAGTACATAGTAAAAATATAAGAAATATTATTAAGATATGCAGAAATATGATATAAACATATTTAAAATATAATATGTGAAAATAATTATGAAATACAAGAGAACTATTGTTGAATTAGATAAATATTGTATCGCGTTTTATTGACAATAATAAACATAAATAATATTATAAAGATAATATAAATATAATAAAATTTATATTAGAAAACGCAAAGGAGAAAAGGAACATGAAGAAAATCATGAAATCCGTGTTGGCGTGCGCGCTTGCATTCGCAATGGTTTTGACTGTGATGCCGGTCAATACCTATGCTGCGAATAAGAAAGCAGTCGTCGTGACCAACCAGAAGCAGCTTGAGAAAGCGCTTAAGAACGGAGCTACCAACATTGTGATCAAGACAAATAAAAATGTTAAGATTACAATTCCTGCTTCCAAGAAAGCAGCAAAGGCTTCGATTTCCGTACAGGCGAAGAATGCTACGATCACAAACAAGGCGAGTGTAAAGTCTATTGAGATCAAAGATGCAAAGGCTTTCGTCGAGAGCGGAAAGAACAACGATATCAAGATTACAGACAGTAAATTATCACTGACTGTATCAAAGGCATCCAAGGGTGCTGATATCCAGGTCGCAAAAAAGGACGCAGATATCAAGGTTGTAGCCAAAGGTGATGTGGCATCCGTTACGGTTGCAAAAACCGCAAACGTAGTCCTCACAGTTAATAAGACTGCAAAGGTTGATTCTGTCAATGTCGCTGCCAAAGGCGCATCCGTTGACTTAAATGCAAAGGGAACCGTTTCCGATGTAAAAGTCAGTGAGAAAGCAGCAGACACAAAACTGAATATTAACGCATCCGGTAAGGTAGAGAATGTCCAGATCGATGCAAAGGCGGATGTTGCTGTAGCAGGTTCTACAACAGAAGCTGTCAAGGTAACGGTCAATGCAAAGGACACAACCATCAAGGCTGAGACTGCTGTGGAAACAACGCTTAATGCGGATGCAAAGGTTGATCTGTCCAAGGGCGCAGAGGGTTCTACCGTTACAACTGCTGAGAATGTTAAGGTGGATGTTGCAAACAATACAGCGGACAAGGTAACCGTAACCGATTCAACCGGCAAGGAGACAAGCGTTGATGCCGGAAAGACGGAAACAACGAAGGATGAGTCCAAGAAGGATGATGAGAAAAAGGACGATCAGAAGAAAGATGATCAAAGCTCCGGAAGTGTGACATCTGCGCCGACTTCGACGCCACTTAGAATCGGTTCGGCGATAATTTGGTCTTCAACTGAAGTAAGAGTGTATTTTAACCAAACAGTCCCAAATGAAATAGCAACGGATCAAGTTGTGATTACAGATAAGACGGGGAATGCGGTGAGTGTAGAAAAGGTGGAAAGAGGAAATCCTGATACACAGGCATATTTTGTTACACTTTCCAACAACGCATTGAAAGATGGGGAATATAAAGTTGAATTAACAATTCCCAATCAAAAATTTGTAACTTCGTTTTTGTATGAAGAGAACGTTTGGGCACCTTTGGATGCAGCACTTGAAATTGTAAACAAAGAATTTGCAAAGACTCACACTGTATCGGTTTCAGGATTGGAAAGTGTGGAGATATGCCGGCAAGCATTTGAGAAAAATCTAATGGCAGCAATCAATAATGATACTGAAGCTAAAAAAGTTCAGGTAAAAGTGGAAACAAGAAACTTCGAGTATGAACCAGATGAGGGAGAAACAATAGCTGATAATCATAAAATGGTTTGCATTTGGATCGGTCTGTATATGGGAGAATCTACAAAATATATGACAGATGAATTTGTAGATTTTGAATGTACGGGAGCGGCTATCGAAGCAAAAGCACCTGAGATTATTGGTGTAACAAAAACTTCTATTATTGTTAAGGCGGAAAACGGACAGGAATATATAGCATTGGATAAAAATGCAGATATAAGTAAGGTTGATGATGAGAGTTGGTATGGATTTGATCGTGCTGACAGTAATGGAAATATTGAAATTAAAGAATTAGAAAGTGATATTACATACGTTGTATACACACGGATTCATGGATTATCACCGAAAGCAGCGGAAAACGAAATTTCGTTATCTAAGGCAGAAGGAGTTTTTGTCGTTTTTAAGAATTGTAATATCTCGCTGGATGGAACTGTTTCTTATGATGAACAGAGCAACGAATTAAAACTTAATATTCCATTTATAGTGAATGATGTTGCCAGTTTTTATGGTGATGAAGATTGTGAAGGAAGAATACTTGTTAAAAATTCGGCTGGTTTGACGCTTAAATTGGAATCGTTTATTGAAAATGAAATCCAGTTTAATTTGTGTGAAAAACCTAGTGCAAAAGAGTATAATATCACATTTCAGTATGTTGTAATTGTGGGTGATAATGAGGTTGGAATTGGTGAAAAAGAATTTACGGCTCATTTTACAATAACACAAGAGGATTTGAATAAGATTCAAGAAGAGCAGTAAATGATTAGATTATAAGGAGAATAACATGTTTAACAAAACCAAAGGAAAAGTATTAGCAGCAACTCTTGCAGTAGTAATGGCAGTGACAGCAATCCCGGCAGGCGGTGTTGTTGAGGCATAGGCAGCAAGTAAAAATAAAGTGCTGGAGACAAACGTCAACTTTAATAAAGATGTAGATTCGGGTGATGACAGTAGCGTGTCTTTTAATTGGCTTTTGTCCGATGATGAAGTTATCTTTGGAAAATCATATTCACTTAATATGAAATTGTATGTTCCGGCAGCGTTTATGAAGAGTGGTAGTTTATGGATTAAACCGAACATGTCATTTTGGACTGGTGAGGATTTAGAAACAGAAGCAGGATGGGCAATGGCAGCGGATGGATATACATACGATATTAATTCTGAGAATGTTACAAAGTACAATGATTTCTATGTTGTTGATGCCAAGATGCCAATTGATTACTGTGAAGTTAACGAACAGGAAGCTGCGTTCCCAGAAGGAAAGGGACAGATTATTGTAGGTCTCTTTATGTCTGGTACAAACGAGACTTATAAAGGAAGTGTCTATGTTGATGATGTTGCACTTGTGGTTGATGATACTGTAGTTTCTACTGTTGATTATGAAAATGGCAGTGTTGGAAGTTGCACTTATGAACTTAACAGTACAGAAAAGAAGAATACACCAAAAGTAGTTTCTTTCGATGGAAATGCGTTAAAGGTAGCGAAGAACGCTCTCACTGTTAAGAAAGGTAAGACAACAAAGATTAAGGCAACGACAACTCCTGCCGCAAAGGTTACTTATAAGTCTTCCAATAAGAAGATTGCAACAGTAACAAATAAAGGTGTTGTAAAAGGCGTTAAGAAGGGCAAAACCACAATTACGGTAAAAGCAAATGGAAAGACCGTAAAAGTGAAAGTTACTGTAAAGTAAATTGAAATCCTAAATAGGAATAAAGATTGCAAAGGAGTTACGTGATGTAACTCCTTTGTTTTATTATGATATTTAAATCACAAGATACAAATGAATAGTAAGAATGTTAGGGCAATGGGGAGAAGAAGGCAAAATTAAAGAATGAAATTGGACATATCATGCGCAGGTACAATGTAATTGAATACAAAAGTCCTACAGACAATCTGTCGATTGATGATTTTTACAAAACACTGGGATACGCATGTTTGTTTAAAGGCTACGGAACGAACGTTAATCAGATTCCAACGAATGAACTTACAATATCGATTTTTTATGAAGCATATCCACGAAAAATGCTTTTGACAATAGAAATGGAAGGGCATACAATAGAAGAAAAATATCTTGGAATTTATTATGTTTATGATTTCCCATTTCCAGTGCAGATTGTTGTGATAAAGCAGTTGAGAAGTGGAGAACACAAGAGCTTAAAAGTTTTATCACTAAATGCAGATAGAGATGATATTAAGGCATTTTTAAAAGAAACAGAGGATCTATACAGTTTGCGGGAAAAGCAAAATGTTGATGCAGTCCTGCGACTTCGAAAAGGAGAGTCAAAGGAACAACTGCTTAGTAGTGGGGTTGATGAGGACACGATTGAACTCGCATTTACAATTAAGTAGCGGCGCAAGGGAATAATATTTTGGGTATCTGGTCATACTAGTAGCATCAGGAGGTGCTGGACTATGGTTGAACCGGATACGATTAAATTACTAAGAGAGTGTGATGCAGGCATCAAGATGGGGGTAACTTCGATCAGTGATGTGTTAGATAACGTGAGAGATGCGAAGTTAAAAGAGATGCTTACCAAATGCAAGGACAAGCATGATGCCTTACAGGATGAGATTGACAAGCTGCTACAGGAATATCACGATGAGGGCAAGGAACCGAATGTGATGGCGCAGGGAATGTCCTGGATCAAGACGAATGTGAAGCTTGCGATGGATGATTCGGATGCAACGATTGCGGAGCTTATGACGGATGGATGCGATATGGGAATCAAATCGCTCAGCCGCTACTTAAATCAGTATGAGGCTGCGGATGATAAGGCGAAGGCAATCACGAAGAAGCTGATTAATCTGGAAAATGATCTGTGCAGCGGATTAAGAGAATATTTATAGCAAAAAAGTGTGCGGCAGGGCACACTTTTTTGTTATGCCCTTATTGTTGTTTTCTTCTCTTCTTCGACAGTGCTTGTGGATAGAATGATACGTGATGTAAACGAGGACTGAGGTGAAAATGTGGAGAAAAAAAGGAAAATAAAAAGCAGATTACGATCTGTACCGGCGAATATTCCATCTTTGGATCGATTACATACATCAGTCTGCAGGCAGCAGAAGTCAGCAGGAGGATGATCGGTGTTAATTTTTTTGTATGCCTCGCATTGTTTCTGTTTATGCTTCTTCTGCGAAAAAGCGGGACACCTCTTGCAATCTTTGCTTTGTTTGGGGAACCGTTTAGAAATGAATATATTTGCTTGCGAATTAATATAAAATGGGTCACAATATCTGTAGAAGCATAGAATGGTGTGATTAATGCAGGTAATTGCAAAACTTGCGAAGATCGTTCACAATCATAAACGAAAATGAGGAGAAAAGGGATGAACTATGAAGGGGTTTTAAAATTTAAGGGAACGTGGCGCAGCTATCAGGCGCGTGTTCTTGAACATGTTGGAAAGTATTTAGCGGACGGCAAGATCCATATTGTTGCGGCACCGGGATCTGGCAAGACGACGCTTGGTATCGAATTGATCCGCAGAATGAATGGCAATGCGCTCATTTTAGCACCATCGATCACGATTCGCGAACAGTGGGTGGCGCGCATCAGGGAAGCGTTCTTATGTGACGGCTGCAAGGGCGAAGATTATCTGTCGCAGGATCTGAAAAATCCCAAGGCAATCACTGTGGCAACCTATCAAGCGCTTCATAGTGCTATGACACGTTTTCAGGGAACGGAGAAAGCCGGAGAGGATGATGCTGTTACCACGGAAGAAGTGGATTATGCGGGATTTGATTTGGTTGCTGCGATGCAGAATGCCGGTATTGAGATTCTTTGTCTGGATGAGTGCCATCATCTGCGAAGCGAGTGGTGGAAAGCTCTGGAAGAATTTAAAAGTAAATTTAATAATATAAAAACAATCTCTCTGACAGCGACTCCACCGTATGATTCAACACCGGCGATGTGGACACGCTATATGAATATGTGTGGTGAGATCGATGAGGAGATCACGATCCCAGAGCTGGTCAAGGAGGGGAGTCTCTGCCCGCACCAGGACTATGTGTATTTTAACTATCCGACGAAAGCGGAGGAACAGGAGGTTCGCAAGTTCACGGAGCGCAGCAATGCAATGATGCAGAATCTGATGCGGGATGAACAGTTGCTTTCCTATATCCGGACGCACAAGGGACTGAATGGACAAAGCAGTGATGATCTGCTTTTGGACGATCCGGCATATCTTTCTTCTATCCTGATCTATTTGCAGAGCAGGAATGTGGCTTTTCCATCGAGACTGCAACGGCTGCTTGGCGCCAAACGACTGCCGGATATGAGTATCGAGTGGATGGAGAGACTGTTGCAGGGATTTCTGTATGATGATGCGGACTCGTATGTGTGCGATAAGACGTACCGTGAGCTTCTGACCGATCAGTTGAAAGCACAGGGGCTGATCGAGAAGCGCAAGGTCGTTATGACAAGGAGTGCGGCAGTGGAGAAGCTTCTGACCAATTCGCTCGGCAAGTGTAACAGTATCAGGAATATTGTGTTTCATGAGTATCAAACGACCGGGGATGCGCTTAGGCTTCTTGTTTTGACCGATTATATCCGAAAGGAATATGAGAAATCGCTCGGCGATGAGGAGAGTGACGTGAATGCGCTCGGTGTGCTTCCGTTTTTTGAGATGCTTCGCAGAGAGAATGCGAAAAAAGGCGGGCATGTCCGTTTCGGTGTGCTCTGCGGAACGATCGTGATCATTCCGGCGGAAGCAAGGGAAGCATTGGAGCGGGAGGTTGCGGATTGCGGTAAAGTGACGTTCTCAAAAGTGGGAAATCTCGAGGAAAGCGATTATCTGAAAGTGACAGCAGTGGGAGATGCACATTTCCTGACCGGTGCAGTCACCAATATTTTTGCGCAGGGAGCCATGCAGGTGCTGATCGGAACGAAGTCCCTTCTCGGAGAAGGCTGGGATTCGCCTTGTATCAATTCGTTGGTCCTTGCAAGCTTCGTCGGTTCGTTCATGCTCAGTAATCAGATGCGCGGCCGTGCGATCCGCGTGTGGCGTGAAGAACCGGATAAGACAAGCAATATCTGGCATCTCGTCTGTTTAAAGCCATGGAACGAGGTACAAAAGAATCCGGAGGACGGCATCAGCGAGGATTATACACTTCTTGAGCGGCGTATGGAACATTTCCTCGGACTTCACTATACAGAGGATACCATCGAGAATGGAATGGACCGTTTGTCGATTGTTAGGTCGCCATTTAACAAAATGAATGTCAATTCCATCAATAAGAAGATGCTGGCGCTGTCCGGAGAGAGGGCGTCCCTAAAAGAGAGGTGGAATCGATCACTCGCTGTCTATGATAAGATGGAGGTTGTCGATGAGGATGAGGTTGCCGATAAATTTGTAACCGCTGTGGTGTTATGGGATGCAATCCGGACTTTGATCCTTTGTGGGATTCTATCATTGGCAGGAGTTCTTTTTATTGCAGTATTGGCAGGGGCAACGGATCATCCGATGCTTTCCGCGATCGGAGGTCTGATGATCGTCAGTGGAATTGTTGTGGGTATCACGCGTTTTCCGAAAGTGTTTATGCTCGGAAGTCCGCTCCGTCGATTGAAATCGTTCGGAAATGGAATAAGGAAGGCATTAGAACTCCAGAATCTTATGGAGGAGTCTCATTCTAAAGTTGTGACCGAGAACGCGGGACCGGACATTCATACGGTGTATCTGTCTGGCGGAAGCGGCAGAGATAAGGCGCTTTTTGCCCAATGTGTGAATGAATTTTTCGCTGCGATCGACAATCAGCGATACCTGTTGGTGAAGGCGAAGGGACATCGGGGGCTCGACGGATTCTATGTGGTGCCGGAGTGTTTTGCAAAACGCAAGGAGGATGCACAGCAGTTCGCCAATTGTATGAGACCCTTCATCGGAAATTACGAATTGGTGTATACAAGGAACGAGAGTGGCAGAGCGCTCCTTCTGGAAGGAAGAGTGCGTGCGCTGGCGAATCGGGAGGAACGTTGCATCAGCCGTAAGAAAGTAAAGGGGGCGTTGGAGTAGTATATTTTTCATTACATAAAAAGGTCGGTTCATTACATGCAGATGAAGAAAAATAAGTAAAAAGGCGATATAAGTATCAGAAAAAATTGCAAGGAGATGGGACTGGAATGAATATAAGCGCAGTATTATGCGTAAGCAAAAACGCATCAAAGAGAAGAAAGAAGCCCAGAAGCGTCTCAAAAAGAAAAAAGTATTGACTTGGACCCTACCTTAAGTTGTAATATAAACGTAACAGCTTAAAGCAGGGAGGCAATATGAAACAGACCGTAATTTTAAAGAATAAGTTATTTTTGTATCTGACGGAGTTTTTTGCGGGAATGTCCGTTATGGCGGTAGAGTTGGGAGCGAGCCGTCTGTTGGCACCGTATTTCAGTTCGTCGCAGATCGTCTGGACAATCATTATCGGAACCATCATGATCGCGATGGCGCTCGGCAATATTTACGGAGGAAGAAGTGCGGACAAGTCGCCGAATCCGGACCGCCTGTACACGAGAATCCTGATCGCTGCGATCTGGATCGCTCTGATCCCGGTGGTGGGCAAATATATCGTGCTCGGAATCTCGTCACTTTTGATTTTTACGGTGAGCAATAATTTTTTGATCATTGCAGCGTTTGCAGCATGTATGGTCATCTTTGTATTTCCTCTTTTCTTACTGGGAACCGTGACACCGTCGCTTGTAAAATATGCGGTGGACAGTCTGGATGATAACGGTAAGACAGTCGGTACACTCGGGGCATTCAACACGATCGGAAGTATCATCGGTACGTTTGTGCCGACCTTCGTGACGATTCCGGCGGTCGGAACGTCTATCACGTTTCTGATCTTCTCGGGAATTCTACTGGTTCTGGCAATCGTGTATTTTGTCAATGTCCGCGCAGGCAAAAAGAAAGTGATCGTATCGGTGGTAATCTTTGCACTGTGTTGCGGTCTTGGTTACTCGGATTCGTTTGCATTCTGGGAGAAGGATCTCACCTATGAGGGTGAATCGGTCTACAATTATCTGCAGGTATCGGAAGATGACACGTCGGTAAGACTGTCGACCAACGTACTTTTTGGTGTGCAGTCGGTCTATATGAAGCAGGACAGGCTGACAGGCATGTATTATGATTACGCGATGGCGGCACCGCTCATGCTGGCGGATAAGAAGCCATCGGATATGGATGTGCTGATCCTTGGAATGGGAACGGGAACGTATGCGACACAGTGCCGGAAGTATCTCGGGGATATGAACGTGGAAGGTGTGGAGATCGATGAGAAGATCACGCAGCTTTCGCGCAAGTATTTCTCACTCTCCGAGGATGTGCCGGTCACGACCTATGACGGCAGAGCTTATCTGAATGCGATGGATAAGAAATACGATGTGATCATGGTGGATGCCTATCAGGATATCACGATTCCTTTCCAGATGTCATCCGTTGAATTTTTTACACTGGTTAAGGATCATCTGAACGAGGACGGCGTGATGGTCGTAAATATGAACATGCGCGGCAGCGGAGATGGCAACATCAATCAGTATCTCTCCGATACGATCGGTCAGGTGTTTGACGCGGAGTATACGGTTGATGTGGCGAATACGACGAACCGCGAGCTTTTTGCATCGAACAATCCGTCGATCATGGAGAATCTGCAGGCAAATACAAAGCAGATCACAAATGCTGATTTAAGAAACATGATGGAGACGGTATACGCGGATAGCACTCCATATGGAAAAGGCGATTATATTTTGACGGATGATAAAGCTCCGGTGGAACTTCTCGGCATGCAGGTGATCGATCAGCTGATCGAGGAGGAAGTTGCCTATTATAAGGGAATCTACGAGCGTGACGGAATCCAGGGAGTGTTAAATTCATTGTAGAAGGAAACGGACATGATGTATAATCCGCAGTTGGATACGTTTTTGTGCGTTGTTGAGGCGGGAAGTTTCAGCAAGGCAGCGGAACAGTTGTATATATCGGCTCCGGCGGTCATCAAACAGATCAATTCGCTTGAGGCAAGTCTTGGTATGAAGCTTTTTGACAGGACGCATAGAGGGCTTGTGGTAACGGAAGCCGGACAGTCGATCTACAATGACGCAAAATATATCATCGGGTATTGCAAGGTGTCGGTGCAGCGGGCGAAAGAGGCAATGCAGGTATCGGACGATGTGATCCGCGTCGGAATCTCGCCGATGACGCCGCCACAGGTATTTGTGGATCTGTGGCCACAGATCCAGAATCTATATCCGGATATGAAGTTTAAGCTGATCACATTTGAAAATACCTTGGAGAATGCAAGAGAGATATTGGCAAATCTGGGGCAGAATATCGATGTTGTAGCCGGAATATTTGATGAAACAATGTTAAAACTCAGAGGATGCAACGGCACCGAGATCTCAAGAGAACCGTTTTGTGTAGCGGTATCGATTCATCATAGGCTGGCGGAAAAGAAAAAGATTACATTGGATGATCTGGCGGGAGAAAATTTCATGCTCATGCAAAGAGGCTGGAGTTATTACGGAGATCGGTTAAGAGATGATATGATCAGGAATCATCCGTTGATCAAAATTATTCCGGTGGAATGGGATTACACCATGCCGTTTGGAATACTTCACTCAGAAACCCCATCGGATAAGGTCAAGCGATTGATAAAGGCTATCCGGTAGATCAAATAAGGATGTGTGTATAAGCGCAAACCTAAGCTTAAATGTATAATGGGAAAGTAGCATTGCAGGAATGAGGTAGGCTAATGAATAAAATATTGATTATTGAAGATGATTTAGAAATAAATGCGTTATTGGCTGATTTTCTAAAAGAAAAAGGATATGCTGTGCATTGCCAATATGATGGACTTCATGTTCTGGATTTTTTGAATAAAGAAAAAATTGATTTGATTATACTTGATATTATGCTTCCTTATCGGAGTGGTGATATTATTTTATCTGATGTACGCAAGAAATTTACGATACCTGTTATTATTATTTCAGCGAAAGAAACTACACAAAATAAAATCGACTTGCTTCGTCTGGGAGCAGACGATTATATCACAAAACCTTTTGATATGGAAGAAGTGCTTGCCAGAATTGAAAGTAATCTGCGAAGAGTACAATTTCAAAATAGCCAGACAGAATGTTTGCAATATAACAATCTGACTTTAGACCTAGAGAAAAATACAGCATTTTTGAATGGAATAGAATTATCCTTAACCGCTAAAGAATTTGGCATTTTAGAATTGTTGATGAAATATCCAGATAAAGTATTTTCAAAATCGAATCTTTTTCAAAGTGTTTGGGATACAGAATATATTGCTGAAGATAATACACTTAATGTTCATATCAGTAATTTACGCAATAAATTAAAAGCGATATGCTCTGATACAGAATTTATTGATACTGTTTGGGGCATTGGCTACCGCCTACATAAAGCTAAGGATTAAACGTTCCTTAGCTTTATTATTTTTTTAACTTTTCTCATTACGATTTAAGAAATTCTTTAAAATTGCCCGTTATACTGGTTTAAGTAAAGGAGGTTTGGGATATGAGTTCAATTATTTTAGAAGCAAAGTCTTTAACCAAAGAATATAAACAAACATTAGCATTAGACCACATAAATTTACAAATAAAAAAAGGAAAAATTTATGGATTTATTGGTCAAAACGGAGCAGGTAAGACTACTTTTTTAAGATTAGTCACAGGGCTTGCGTTTCCAACAAGTGGTACACTTTCTTTATGGGGAAATTCTGGAACAGAAGAATTGCAGAAACAGCGTAAACGAATTGGAAGTATGATTGAAACGCCTGCTCTATTCCCGTCAATGACTGCCTATCAAAATATGGAAGTACAGCGTATTCAACGAGGCATACCAGATAAATCAGTTATTAAAAGGACATTAGATATGGTTGGATTGCAAGATACAGGTAAAAAGAGTGTCCGCAATTTTTCATTAGGTATGCGTCAACGATTGGGGATAGCGATTGCACTTTTAAATACACCAGAACTATTGATTTTAGACGAGCCTATCAATGGTCTTGACCCTGCTGGAATTGTAGAAATCAGAAATTTATTAAAAATTTTGAATAAAGAATATGGTATGACCATTTTGGTTTCAAGCCATATCTTAGAAGAATTGTATCAAACAGCATCAGAATTTATTCTGATTGACCATGGAAAAATTATAGAAGAGATTTCTGATTATGAATTAAATGAACGGTGTAAACGACATATAGCAATTAAAACAACAGATGTTCAGAAAACGGTTCTGGTTTTGGAAGAGAATCTTCATACAGATAACTTTAAACTAATGCCAGATGGCATAATTCGTTTGTATGATTATTTGAATGATTTAGAGACAGTTGCGTCTGCTTTGGCAGAATCGCACATTCTTGTAACAGGACTTTCTGTATCTGGCGATACTTTGGAGGACTATTTTTTGAGCAAAATAGGAGGAACAAAAGATGTCAAATCTCCTAAAAACTGAGTTATATAAGTTGTTTCACAGTTGGTATTTTTGGGGAATTGGAATATTCAATCTCCTTTTAAGTAGCATATTGCTGTTAGATAGTAAAGAACGCTCTTCAAACTTAATTATGGCATCATTATACAATATTCCGTTACTCTATTTTTTGATTATAGTGTTTATAGCATTGTTCATTGGAAGTGATTTTAGTGGAAGAACTTTAAATACTTATATTACTGCCGGACATAAAAGAAGTTCTATATTTAGAGTAAAGTTAATTGTATCTCAAATAGGTTGTATTATCATTCTGGTATTTCCATTATTTGTACATGGAATTATTAGTCAATTTTATATTGGAGAAAAACTTTTTTGGAATGATAGCACATATACTATGGTTTTACTAACTCTGTTTGCCATGATAACACTGTGTGCATTACCGATGTTTTTTGCTTTTATTTTTCGTGATATGGGGAAAACACTGACAGTTTCAATGGTTTTATTTTTTGTTATGATTTTTTTGCTGAACAGTGAATCTGCACAAATAATCAGCAGAATAATACCAATGGGACAACTTAGGTTAATTTCATTGCAAAAGGTCTATTCGACAAACTTTTGCTTGTTTGTAGATTTTTTATGGAATTTTATTTTATATTTCATTGCAGGTAGTGCTTTTTTACATACAGACTTGAAATAACCGGAGGTGTTTTTTATGGATAAATTATTAAAACTGGAAAAATATCAGTTGTTACATAATTCTATTTACTGGTGTGGTATGATTGGAATATTTATTTTAGGATTTTTTACAGCAGATACTTATGTTACAGAGGTCATGGGACCGACAGAAGAAATTGCTTCTTCTCTTGCTGATATTTTTAATGGAATGGTGTATGATTCTACGTTTCTTCTTATCATCATGTCGGCTATACTTGCATTGATTTTAGGACAGGAATTTTCTAAGAGAACAATAAACTTAGAGGTCAGTGCTGGACATTCCAGAAAACAAATTTTTACAAGTAAAATAATATCGTATTTAATTGCTTTTAATCTTATGGCTCTTGTCTATCCAGTTTCAGGGTGCATAAGGGAATTTGGACGCTTTGGTGTTGCAGACGTGGGAATGTTTTTTTACAATATTATAAAAGCAATCATTTATTCTTGTCTGCTTAATAGTGCGATATTTCTAATTGCAATACTTATTTGTTGCTATTTACAGGATGCTGTAAAAGCAACCTCGGTTACAGCAATTATTATTTTTGGTCTTAGCTTATATCTTGGCTATGGAATGATGTTGAGATTACCAGTCGGTTTTTTACCTACTTATCAAATCAGAATCGTTGTCAGCATGAAAACCTTTTTTCAACCGATAGCTATTTTAGTAGGATGTATATGGTCTGGTATATTGGTATTGCTTTCGTGGATAAAATTTTGTAAATGTGATTTTAAATAGGTGGAGAAAATGTCTAACATAGAATGGATTTTAATTATCATAACAATATTTTTAGTAATACTGCTATTTCGATATATTCAATTAAAAAAACAAATCCGTAATCTTGCGGATCAAGTTAATGAATTGAATTCTGGAAATTCACAGCAGATGTTAGACATTTCGTTGATTGATAAAGATTTAGAAAGACTGGCTGGTATATTGAATCAATATAATATCAGACAACGACAGGCTGTTGCAGGCGTATTACGCAATGAAGAGTATTTAAAAGAATCTGTTGCTAATATATCACATGATTTGCGTACACCTCTTACAGTCATTCTTGGTCATTTACAATTATTGCAAAAAGAAAATTTGGAATCCAGTCAAGCACAGCGTGTAAAAGTGATTTTTAGCAAAGCCGAAAAAATGAAAGAATTGGTAGAAACATTCTATGACCTTTCTATTTTGGAGGAACAGCAGACAGTTCCAGAAAAAGAAAAGTTTAATATATCTAATATGTTAATAAATTTAATTACGGAAAATGCCGTTGCATTAGAAAAGGAGAATATTTTACCCGAAATAAATCTCCCAGATTATTCAATATACGTATATTCTGATAAAAATATGGTAGAACGAATTTTACAAAATCTGTTGACAAATGCAATTAAGTATTCTGTTGGAACGATAAAAATAACACTTATGGAGAAAGAAAATAATAATATTATATTTACCATTGAAAATCCAATGAGTGACAGTTCAGAAATTGATTGCAATCGACTTTTTGACCGTTTTTATACAGGCGATAAATCAAGACATAATGGAAGTACAGGATTGGGACTTGCGGTAGTAAAAACACTTGTTGCCATTCTTGGCGGAAATATTGTTGCAAAAGTACATGCCAATAGCCTTATTATTACTCTTGAATTATAAAGTATTGAAGATATATTCGTATGATAATTCATTGAAGAGTGGACATCAAAATGTAAAGTCAATAGTTTGTAAAGTCCAGTTACAAACTATTGGCTTTTTTCATTACTGTGTAACAAGTAAATTTACGATAAAGAAATAAGGATAGTCGGCTCTTATTTGTTGCCTGCGGAGCAGATCAACAAATAAATGTTGAAGAATCTGTATAGGAAAACAGAGAAAACAAGAAGCAAATCACTTCTTATTCTCTCTGCTGTTCAAGATACCGTCAATCGTACCTTGAATGATTTTTAATTCGTTATCACTCAATAAATCAAGTGACGAA